>Ga0209636_10003674_pt1 | contig 15655 bp, 13 predicted proteins | sample DeeMarSWOR152_54_FD_187464 | JGI IMG/M metagenome (GOLD analysis project Ga0209636, IMG submission 187464) | Marine sediment microbial communities from White Oak River estuary, North Carolina - WOR-1-52-54 (SPAdes) (version 2) | ecosystem: Environmental > Aquatic > Marine > Intertidal zone >...
AAATATAAAAAAATATGAAGAAAAACAAAAATGAGTGAGGTCACATGCCCATATTTGATAATTTCCAAGTAAATAACTGGATTCACTTCTTAATTTATGATATATTCCTAACTTAGTAACGGTCATGCGTCCCCATAAAAGCATTCGTGCCCCATCTTTATCAAACTATCTTGTCCTTACATTTTTTTTGCCTTTTTGAGGAGCAGAGAGAGGTCCTCAGGATTGCCATTATCAGAAATGTCGAAGGTGGGGAGGCAATCCCACTGATATAGTGAATTTTTTTCAGGGATCTTAGTGATTTAGGCTTGCTTTTTAGTTTGAAAAAAAAGTAAAATTTAAAAAAAATAAATTGAATTTACACAGGGAGGAGGAATAATGAGAAAAAAGAGTTTTTCTTTGCTCGGAGTTATTCTTCTTATATCTTTATTTTTTCTGCAGAGTTGTCAGTCAAAACCTGAGGTGAAAGTTTTAGAACGATATTTTCATGCTGTGAGAATGGGGGACAGGACAACAATGGGGACTATGGCCCTAGAGCCGATTTCTCCTGAGTTTACGAATTGGGAGATTACGGCGACGAGTGAAGAGATATTAGAGCCGTTCAACTTGCCTGAGTTGAACAACAAAGAGTTGGAGCTAAAGAAGCAAGTCGAAGAATCGGTTATTATCACCATGAATGCACAAGAAGAAGTGGATGACGCGCTTTTTGAAATGGAGAATGCACGGACAAGGGAGGCAAGGAGAGCCGCGCAGAGAAAAGTTGATGATTTGCAGAAAAAATACGATGAGACACGCGCTCGGCATAATCAGGTTCAGGTCGATTATAGTAATGCCAAGGATAAGGCTGCACGGGAAGAAAAGGTCACAAGCTTTTCGCTCGGAGCTGGAGAAGTTCCAAATATCAGAGAATTAAGTGGGAATGTCCATTCAAAGGAAGTGGAAATCAAGGTGACACTTGTATCAGGAGAAGTCAAGAATTATAAGTGCATCCTGAAGAGATATGACCTTAGAGATGAGACTTTAAATCTGCATAGGCGCGGGATGTGGAAAATCTTCAGATTTGAAGTTCTCAAGTAATATTGACACTTTTCTTTCTTTCTATTATAAATACCATTTCGTTACGATTATTATAGGTATGGTTTTGTTCTGAGGGGGCCGTTAGCTCAGAGGGAGAGCACCGGCCTTTTAAGCCGGGTGTCGCTGGTTCGAGTCCAGCACGGCTCACCAACCTTTTGTGCCCCTGTCGTCTAGCCTGGTCTAGGACACCGCCCTTTCAAGGCGGCAGCACGGGTTCAAATCCCGTCGGGGGCGCTCTTCTTTTTTAGGGCAGAACTGTTAGTTAAATTTTAAAAGTGGACTATTTAAAATTTAAAACCGGACTAAATTGAGGTCTTCATTTTCGACTTTTTGGATTCCCACTTGACATAATTGAAGATTGATATCCGTAACATCGAAGACGAAAGTGTCATTGTGAACTCAGCCCGGCAATCTTTCTGGAAAATGTGTTATTGCGAGCGCAGTGCGGCAATCCCATAAGGGGAAAATACATTTATTTTTATGTTTCACAGTAGAGGTCAGGGCTTGAAATCAGACAAAGAATGTCGAGTCTTGAGCCAAGGTGCCATTTTTTGAGAGGGGGAGAGTCTTTATTAAAAGAGACATTTTTTTTAGTATCTTTTAAAACGCTCTATTCTTTGCGATCAGGGGGCGTGGGTACCGAATACTCGTCGTAGAAGGTGGCGATTTCCTGGGATAGATTCGAGAATTCGATCATGTGCTTTTTGCATCCTCGTTTAGAACAGACCTGGACTTTTCCGCCTTGCTTCAGTTCGAAAGCGGCCATCGGGACATTACATTTCTCACATAAGGTACTCGTTAATAGTGAGGATCGACAGTGAGGGCAGAAGAAGAGGACGATTTCATCCATGGGAATGTATGTCTCTGAGAAGATGTTGTAGCTGCCGTAGATCGAACTCAAATAAAGCAATCCCTTCTTGTCGTTAAACTGGATGTAGACCTTTACGCTCGGGAGGTCGTCAATAAGTCTTTCCTCGTCCATGAGACTCTGTCTGCAGTAAGGGCATTTCACTTTGACAATCAATTCATGCATTTTTCACCTCTCAAAATAGGTTGACCTTGACTCCGGAATTCCATTCCCTGGTCATTGAGAGAAGGTAATCCAAAGAAAACAGGACCAAACAAAAAAGTCAGAAGTCAAAGCCTGTACCTCCTTATTTTTTAATAATGAGTCCCTGAGAGGATTTTTAGTTCGACGGCTTCGACTTTCCGGTAAACTTTATTATAAGAAAGAACTTTTCCGTCTACGCTCAATAAACGTTCGACAGAGATATCGAATAATTTCTCGTTTTCTTTAAGATAGGGGAGGATGACTTCCCAGTCTTTCTCGGTGACTATAGTGAATTGTCCTCCATTCAGCTGGCCCTGCTCGACCTTTAAATGCGGGTCTCTGATGTAGATGGCTCCTCCTGATGCGAGTGAGAAGAGATTACCTCCGGGATAGGGAGTGTCGAGCTCCATGATCTCGCCTTTTGTGTTGAACTTGAGTCCGTTTAGAATCACAAACCCTCCCCCTTCCAGAGGGTCTCCTGCCATGAAGGACTCTGCCAGGTAATCAAGGCAAGTGCCGTTTATGACAACTCGTGGTGCGCCGACGGCATTGATGAGAGGTCTCCCTGCGGCGTTCCCGAGGACATAGGCTTCACCACCTTTGGCTCCGTACATAAAGGTCTGTCCGACGTCTCCGTAGACAATGAGCTTCCCGCTTTTCATGATCTGACCCACCTGGTCTTGAGCGTTCTCATGGACGGCGATCTCCACGCCGTCTAATCCCGAACCGAGGTAATCGCCTGAACTCCCGAACACATCAATCCGGACGTCATCCGAACCTGGCCCCAACCCGCACCCGCAGAACCTCTGGCCTCTCCAGTTGAATGTGATGATATTTTTCCATCCGAGCTGGTTCGCCTTGATGATAAACCGAGAGATGGATTCGCCTCCCTCTGACGGGAATTCTTCACAGTTGATAACCAGTACTTCTTGTTTGCTTTGTGGTGGACTTAAAGAACCTTTGCTGATCCAGTCCGCGAGATGCAGGTGGATAGTGTCCTGTTCTCTATCCGGCAGGGACAGGAATATCCTGTTCAGGAATTTTTCAGCGTTCGTCAGGACTTTGGCTCTGTCCTTTATCGGAACTCTCCATCTTTTGTCGATGATTCCAGTGAATTCCGTCACCTTTTCCGAGAGGCCTTCGTCTTGAGGTGTTTGAGTCGAGAGGTTGACTGATGGACAGTCTTTCTCTTTTTCTGTTGATATCTTCCTCCCGAACTTATCTGTTATGGTCAGTTCGTCGTCTTTGACCGTAAAGACAAAGGCCCCTCCGTCCGTGTAGCTCCCGCCCCGGGCATTCCAGTAGATATCCGCATACGGAAAAAATCTTCCGTCCTCCTCGTGCAGGCTGCGCAGGGTGGCATCAATAGCTTGTTTTTCGCTGGCCACAAGCCCGGTGTTCACGCCGTTTTCCTGGAAGGCAAACACCTGGGGCCTGAGCATCGATGTGTCTGTAATTCCCAAGAGTTTGAAGCTTTTTTCCTTTCTGTCTGTCTGGCCGATGATGAAGAACCAGGGTCCGTCCGGGGAGCAGTGGATATGAGATGCCTGGATAGCCCGGTATATCCTTCTTTTTTCCTCTGGTAAAAGATAGAAATCTCTTTCAGTTGTGGGAGCCAGCGCTTCGATGGTGTACTCGAGAGGGTATTCGTAGACCCTGTTGAACAGGTCAAAAAGGAGCACAGAGACTTCTGTATCTGTCAGGAAGAGAGGATAGATGTTTCTCTGGCTGAGGTACTCGGCAATGGAGTGATAATTGGCGAAGTCCCCATTATGGACGAGTGCCTCATTCATCCCCATAAAGGGATGGGCTCCTCCTGGATGCCACACTCTCCCTTTAGTCGGATATCTTTGATGGCCGATCCAGACATGAGCGTCCAGTTTTTCGAGCTGGTAATACTGAATGACCTGCTCGGCATAGCCTACGATTTTCAGGATGAGCATGTTCCGTCCGTGGGAAAGGACGAATGCCTTTTTCTCACCGAGCGCAGAGTAGAATTTTTTATTGAGTTCATAGGTGTTCTGGTAGATAAACTCATCCTCTGTTTTTTCTCTTTCAAGGGTCTCCAGGCTATGAATGAGGATGAAATGGCTGAGAACATCTTCTTTGACCTGGCAGAAGTATCTCCACACCTCAGGTGGTTGGACATCGAGGCCGCCGACATCCCGAAAATCATTCAAAGTGGGGAGTCTGTGAAGAGAGTGAACCTCAAGGTTGGGAAAGATGAACTCTTTTTCCACGTCCCTCCTGGCTTCAGGATCAAGGAAGGCCACCTGAATCATGTAATCTTCTTCGAGGATTTTCTGGCTGACTCCGAGCTGCTCAGGGTTGAGTCCGAAAGCCGCGACCCCGCCGCCTTTACTGTTTCCCCTGTTGTGCATCTGGATCAGGGATTGCATGATATGTCTGCCCGGGATCTTTTCATCACACGCCAAGCCGATAACTCCACAGCCGCCTTCCATCGCTTGTTTATGGGAATGGTGCGCCGGCGGAGAAAGTTTTTCCCTGGAGTTGAGCAACCGCCTTATGTTCTTAGTCTTCATCGATATACCTCAAAAGATCTATCCGCCCTTTCAATTCCTTTATGTTCTTCATCCCCAACTGATGGAGAAGCATCTTGAGCTGATTCTGCCACGCCGCGTAGAGATTGATTATCCTTTGCGCTCCCCAATCGGCATCGATTAGCTGGTCAAGGGCGGCATCGGTTGTGGCAATCCCTCTTGGGCATCCCCTCCCTCTTTCGCAGTTGCCGCATCTCACGCATCCCAGAGCCACCAGTTCTGATGTTCCGATGATGACGCCGTCTGCTCCGAGAGCGATGGATTTGGCGATATCGAAGGAGGTTCGGATTCCTCCGCTGGCCATCAGGACCACCTCGTCCCGGATTCCTTCCTCAAGCAGAAACTGGTGAACTTTGGTGATGGCGTATTCTATAGGCATGGCGATGTTTTTCTTGGCGATCTCCGGGGCCGCGCCGGTTCCGCCGTACCCTCCGTCTAGGTTAATGATGTTGGCTCCGGCGTAGTAGCTCCCGACGGCCACCATGTCGACATCGGAGGGAGTTGAAACCTTGACGGATATGAGTGCATCAGGGTTTATTGTTTTGACCCAATCGATATGCTTTTTGTGGTCTTCGACAGAATAGACGCTGTGGAAAGGGAAGGGAGAAAAAAGCGAAGTCCAGGGGACAGCCTCCCTCTTTTTTGCCACACCTGGCGTGTTCTTATCGCCCAGGAGATGTCCACCAAGGCCGGGCTTGGCTCCCTGGGCGTATTTGAACTCGATAATCCGTGTTCTCTGGATCGTCTCCTCCCGAACGCCAAACAATCCTGTGGCTATCTGGGTGATGACATAGTCTTTATAAGGAATCAACTCATCCGGATATCCGCCTTCTCCGGTGGATGTGAATGTATTCCAGGCTTTTGCAGACATGGCTCGGGAGAGCATCGTGGGAAGACTCACCGAACCGAAGGACATTCCTGCCCCGTACCAGGGAACGGGGATTTCAACAGAAGGGCCTTCTCCCCGGCGGTTCAGACTTATGGATGTATCGACACTTTCCATTTCTGTGGGGGACACTGGATCTGACTCTTCGATCATGAAATCGAAACGGTCAAACCCACCTCCTGAAGAGCCAATTTTATACTCCCTGTTTCCGCAAGGAGTCTCACCTGTCTCTGCCTGATGCCATGTCGAGATGATTAAATCCGGAGTCCAGCGGAAATCCCCGAGAGTTTTCCATTGGGGATCCATCTCAATCCTGATGGCATCCACCGGGCATTTTGTCGCACAGTGGTAGGGACCGGTTGAGCAGTCTGGGCCTTCGCAGTGGGAAGAATTCGGTGCGGTCACATGATTGAACCCTTCTCTCCTTTCAAAGACTCCGTAGGGGCAGAGCTCGACGCAGAGTGCGCAGTGAAAGCAATCGTCACTGAGAGAGATCCGGTATTTACCGATTTGGCTTCGGTATCCGGGTTGTCTAGGCTTCATTTCTGCGTTTTTCATTTGAACAGAGGCCTTTCTTCGAAGAGGAAATAAAAAGATTCTTTCTCGATCTCTTCATAGAACATCGCTCGTCCCACCTCGCCGCGCAGACGTCTCACATCCCTTATGCCCATGGCGCTCAGAATTTCCAGGAGTTGGTCTCGCCAGGCGCATGTCATGTTGAGGATTCTCTGGGCGGCAATTTCTGTGCCGAGTGTCTTTAATTCAGCCGGGCAGCCATCTATCCGGCAGGCGTCACAGACTTGACATCCTGTGGCCACCAGCAAAGAGAGATCCAGAATCACGGCATCCGCACCGCATATAATGGCTTTCGGGACATGTTCAGCCGCGGCGATTCCTCCTTTTCCCAGGAGCGTGATTTCATCCCTCATGTGCCTTTTGACAAGGTTGAGGTGCAATTTCCTTATTGACTCGCTGATAAACAGGTCTTCTTCAGGGCTTTGGCCTTGACTGTCTGCATAGAGATTCAGGAAATCAACCGAAGAGGACCTGATCAGTCCGAGGATTTCCTCGGATAAATGATGGCTGGGTAATCCGAGTGAGAGCAGTGCGCTTGGATTCTGTTTTTTGAGTTTATTGAGAAACCTTTCGAGTTCTGAGGTTGAGAATTCCCTGGGAAGAACGGTTTCGATCAGGTTCACTTTTTTCCAGGGGACTGAATCGATGTGATCGGCTTTATCGAGCGGAAAACGGAAGGCGATCGATTCGAGATAAGGCTTGAGTTTGTCAAAATAATCTTCGACATTGACGTACGCATATGTCCGGACCTGATGGGCCGCCATCACTGTGGCGAGAATAATGTTTTCTAAACGCAATCCCAGTGAACTCGTGTCAAAGAGCATCGGGATTTGAATTTCAAGGAGATTGGGACTATCGAGCTTTGTAAAATCAGATATCAAGGGAAGCTTTCTTCCCAGGTCAACCGCAGTGGCGATATATTCTCTTCCGTGGATTCCATCCCTTGTCGGACGGACGATTTCCGACATATCCGTCCATATAGTGTCGAAGCCAGACCCTTTGAAGCGCCCGCGGAAGCCTGCGCCGTAAACAGGGATCTTTCCCTCTTCCGCCTCATTCCAGATAGTGAAGATTTTATGGGGAGTCCAGTAATCGTTTCCCAGAGATTCATATTTATTGTTTCTCACCATTTCGAGTGCCTGCTGAGGGCAGTTTTGGATGCATGAAAAACAGTTTTTACACAGATGACTGACAGGCTCCGCCATTTTCCGCGGGTCGCTGTCATCCCTCTTATGGACGTCATAGATGCAGTGGGTCATACACTGTCCGCAGTTGAAACAGTTGTCTTTTCGGAGGATTTCGAACTTCCCCATCTGGGTGGTGGATAGTTTTGCGGGAGATGGTTCTATGTGATATCTCTCATACATTCTGTGTTTCCTTATGGATGGAATGGGGGGCTATCCCGAAGGTATCTAAGAGCTGGGTGTAAGCCGGATGAGATTCCATCTGTTCTATGAATGCTTTGATTTTTCCTTCCGGACGTCCGTGTGTTTTCTCCACGATCGACTCGAGCTTCTCCCAGACCGGCGTCAGTGTCAGTTTGCTCTGGCAGACATGCTCGCAGAGATGACAGTGGAGGCAATAGAAGACGTTCTCCGCCGTCGACTTGGGCACAGACGAACCATTCAAGAGGTTCTTCATCAGAAAGAGTTTCCCCTTGGCGGTGACGAGTTCGGTCTTTTTCATCATGTAAGCGGGACAGACTGGGATGCAAGCACCGCAATTGGCACATGCTTCATGCGGAGGGAGGCTGTGTTTGCCATTCTTGGAGCCATTACTGCGGCTCGAGATTCTGAGAAATGGTTTGAGCAGGGGAGTGCTGTTAGCGAACAGATTGCTTGTCGAATAAGCGGCTTTCAACAGGCTGGTAAAAGGCGAGTCCGGAGAGAATGATTTAGCGGGATTGATAAGATTCCACGGGTCTGACGTTTCTTTATACGCTCTGTGCTCCTCTTTCTCTTTTTTTGAGAATAGTTTCTTCATTAGAGGGAGATTCCAGGTCCCGATTCCGTAAGGTTTTCCTCCGGATCGGAGAGCGATATGCGCCAGGGAGTATGTCAGGAAAAGATGGATAAAATGGCTGAGTTTTTTTGGGTCGGAAGGAAAGATCGTGAAGACAACAGCCTCGTCTGCGTTGATCAGCGTCGCTTCAGTCGAGAGTGAAAGGCCGTAATCTTTGCCGAAATTTCTTGTCCTGGAGATGTAATGGTCGAGATTTTTAACCGGAAGGATAACCTCACAGCCCAGAATGGCTGGATAGAATTGCCTTAAGGAAAAAGGGAAGTATCTCTCATTCCACACCAGCGCCGTGAGATGCGCATCAGCCAGTTTCCCTTTTTTTCTTTGGACAAGGCTGACCAATTCATCTTCAGGCAGCCGGTCTTCAAATGTCAAAAGCACAGCTTCTGTCTCAGGAAAGATGACCTTTCCGTTGAGTAAATGATTTTTGTGCGCGATCCGGAACCGGTCAAAGTAAGAGATATGAAGAGGCGATGCCTGGAGAGACTTCGGCACTGCGGATAGGAATCCAACACCTTCCGCAGGAGTGTTGAAAAAGACCAGGTAGGATTTGGAGGGACGTGATTCACGGACATTCAGTTTCACTTTGCTGATGATCCCCATCTGGCCCTCGGTTCCCAAGAAATATTTGAATTCCCGGTCATTCCGGTTGATCCATCTGTTTGTGCGGGGAGTGACGATTTCTATGGAATCAACCAGATTGGAGAGATGACCGTAGCGGAAGCTGTTTATTCCGTAGCCACCAGTTGCCAGCCAGCCCCCTGCGGTGGAAAACAAACTGGAGGGACATGTGTAGAGGTCGAGAGAATGGGCTTTCAAAAAGTGTTTCACCTCCCACCATCTGATCCCGGCTTCCATACAGATTGTTTTTACTTTTTTATCGAAATCTACGATTTTATTTAAAGAAGTGAGGTCGACCATGATTGACTTCTTGAGAGGTATAATGCAGCCAATCCCGGAAGTCGCGGCTCCGCGGGGGATCAAAGACACCCGGCTCTTCTGACAACGGGAAAACAACTTTTGAATATCGTGGACACTTTCAGGTTGATAAACCGATTGAATTCTGGGAAGCCTATCTTTTATAATACCGGGGAGCTCTATTGACTCCCTTGTGTATAACTTGGCTTCAAGTGCACTGTCAATTATCATTATCCTACAAATATTATAAAAATATTTTCAATTGTCAATATTTATTTCAATAAATATTTACAATTGTTTAAAATTTTGCTAGTATGACTTACATATAAAAAGGAGAAATAATGGTGGAAGAACTGGAATTAAAGATAATCAGAGCCCTTAATCAGAATTCCAGGAAGAGCTTTCGAGAAGTCGCCAAGGAAATCGGGACTTCTGCTCCCGTCGTGATCAATAAAATAAAAAAACTCGAGGAACTGGGGGCGATAAAGGGATATATTCCTGTGTTGGACCCGGAATATTTCGGATTCACTGTGATGGCTGTTATCGCTTTGCGAATTTCCCACGGGAAGCTCATAGAGGCGCAGGAAAAGATCGCAGAGGACCCGCATGTTTTTGCAATATATGATGTGACAGGAGAGTGGGATTCAATAGTGATCGCCAATTTTGAAGGCAGAGAAGATTTGAATAAATTTATAAAGACAATCCTTGCCCAGAAATATGTGGATAGAACGGTCACTCATATCGTGTTGAATGTGGTCAAGGACGAACGCCGGCTCATCATCTAAAAAAAGGGGACAGGTCTTTTTGCTCAGTAATTAAGTAAAACTTTTATTAATGGTACACAGGATAAAAGTGTCATTGCGAGCGAAGCGTGGCAATCTCATAAAAAGGATATCTTCATTCCTGTAATAATATAATTTCTTTCTAGGAGATTGCCACGCTCGCAATGACATCCAAAAAGTGTTGCCAAATTACTGAGCGCGCACAAAAAGTCCCTTTTTTCAGAGACTTTCCCTTTCAGTCCCTCTTCTTTTAAGAAAAGGGGCCTGTCCCCTTTTTCTTACTTTTTCTTACCAGAATATTATGTAGAGAGCAATAGTCACCGCGATCACCGCAGCGCCCAGCCAGACGATTGACGAGGCGGGTTTCATGTCGATTCGTCCTGTCGACGGAAGGATTTTCGGTTCCGGAAGCGGCTTCAAAATGGTGACGATTGCCATGGCCAGTATCAGGATGGCGAATGTGATGGCCATTTTATTCAGGAAGACGATGTGGTCAAAATAGTGCAGATGGAGTATTCCGTAAACCGGAACATTCAATATTAAGGCCGTGATCGCGGCTGAAGATGGTGCCCGTTTGAATATCAGCCCGAAAACAAAAGCGGCCAGAATCCCGGGCGAGATATACCCCTGGAAGTCCTGGATATAGTGGAAGATTCCCATGAGTTTAGGATGGCCGAGATAAGGAGCGATGAGACAGCCAATTAAAACGAAGACACAGGTCATGACGCGTCCGATCAATATCAAGGATTTGGGGGAGGCGTCGCTTTTAAAATGACGCCTGTAGAGGTCCATGGTGAATATAGTCGAAGCCGAGTTCAGCATGGAATCGAGCGAACTCATGACTGCTCCAAAGATGGCTGCGAACATGAAACCTTTTAGACCGGCGGGAATAAGGTTCTTGATCAAAAGAGGATAGGCCGCATCGGCGGTGACCAGTTGGTCTCTGTAGAGTTGGAGAGCCATGATGCCCGGGAAGACTACTATGAACGGAATCAGCAGCTTCAGCCAGGCGGCAAATATCACGCCCACCTGTCCCTGCTTTAAGCTCCTGGCGCCGAGGGTCCTCTGCATGATGTACTGGTTCAGACCCCAATAGTAGAAGTTGGGGATCCAGATCCCGAGGAGAAGCGCTGTCCAGGGGATTTCGATGTGGCTGGCCGGAAGAACCATATGAAGCCTGTCAGCGTTGGTTTGAAGAAAGTTGTCCACACCTCCGACGGCGATGAATCCAAGGACCATGGTGATTCCCCCACCGATGATCAGCGCGGAGCCCTGGATGAGGTCTGCCCACACAACCGCTTTGAGTCCGCCGTAAGTCGTGTAAAAGGCGGCGATGATCCCGATGATCCACACCGCTAATGTCAGGTCCATCCCGAATATGGTGTGCAGGGTCAGACCTCCGGAATAGAGGACAGCGGCGATGGTAACAGCCACGTAGATGATCACTGTGTAAAAGGCCATAATGGCACGCGGGACAGGGCTGTACCGGTGCTCGAGGAATTCTGGAATAGTGAAAATGCCGATTTTGAGGAACTTGGGCAGGAAGAAGACAGCGACAAAAACAAGAGTGATGGCAGCGATCCACTCGTAACTCGCCACTGCCATTCCGACATGTCCGGCGCTCTGCCCGGACATCCCGACAAACTGTTCAGTGGAGATGTTGGATGCGATGAGCGAGAAACCGATCAGATACCAGAAAAGGCTTCGGCCAGCCAGGAAATAATCCTCGCTCGTTTCCTTCTTTTTGCGGCTCTTGTACAGGCTGACTCCAACGACAAAGCAGATGAATGCCAAGAAAAACCCGATATCAAGCCAGCTTAAATTCATGATTCCTGTCTTTCATTTGTGTCCAAAGATCGCGCTTTCCATCTTTTCCAGCGCCAGTATAAATAGACAGCCGGGAGTTGGTACATGGCTAAAACGATTGGCGAAACGATGAACCAAAAAACGTTGATGATAGGAATAAAAAGAAAAATAAAGGCAGCGATTCCCACAAGAGATAACAGGATGCACGCCGCGAGCCAGAAAATAGAGTAGATTTTTTTCACTCGAGCGTTCATAGTTTTCAGCCGGATCTATCCAGAGTAAACATGATGGGTGGGTTGTGAGAAGTTGCTTTCTGTCCAGTCAAAATACCCACCAGGAGAAGCAGTAATGATGCCCAAGAACAGAAATCTTATCCATTATCTGATGTCCTGTCAATTTAATCCCCTTTTATAATTATCCCAGAGTTTGTTCATTTCAGGAGCGGCACTAATTTTTCGCCAGCTATAGATAAAAAAGCAGGCAGCTATAAGCAGAAAGAGCGCTGGAATCCCCGCTTCAGGGCCATAATCTCCACCTAGCAACTAATAATCGATTATGATTCTATCCATATCTAAGCATTCCCTCGAGTTTTGATTTTAGTGACTTAATATCTTCGCGTAATGATTTATAAAATGAGGGATCATATCCTCTATGCTCTTGAACGAAATATTGGATTTCATCAGCTATTAGTTTGTTTTCTTCTTGCTGTATTTTAAAACTGAGACTGTATAACTCATCTAAATATTGAAAAGGTGATTTTTCACTCTTTCCTGGTTCAACAGCTTCCATAAATACCGAAAGCGTATCCAGTATTTTGGTGAAAACAATACGGTCTTCTCTTTTTTGATTTATTTCCTGTCTCTTTTTATTCCTTGCTTGATAGGTTCGATCCGAATATGATTTGATAAGAAATCCCAAGCCTGCTCCCAATAATATCAATAAAAGCTTTTCTTCCATCATTCCCTCCTTTTTTGTTTAACTTTTTTACTCTCGAGCCATTTAATCAAATCCTTCTTTTGAAATAAAACTTTACCGTTTATTTTCGAAAACGGAATGGCCTTTTTTTTCATCAACCTATTCATTGGTGAAAAAACTAACAGGAAAAGCCGATTTTCCTCTGGATACAAAGGAATTCCTCTGGTGGGCGGTACTGGATTCGAACCAGTGACACCCGGCTTGTAAAACCGGTACTCTACCGCTGAGCTAACCGCCCGTTTCTTCCAATCCTTTATCTTGAAAAGACTTCATTAAATTAGAGTATAGTGCCTTTTTTGTCAAGAAATACTCCGTGGGGGCGGGCCTCCAAAACTTCGAATGCCGAACCGCCCAGTTAACACAAACTCGAAGCATCTCCAAATCTGTGATAACAGAATGAACAATAGATCAGGCTGAATGCATCGAAAACACGCGGGCTTTGCCCCAGCGAGTCAAAGCCTGCTCGGTTTCAGGCTCCGCTCTCCTCTCCTTCGGAGAGGAACCGTGCCCGCTCCGCCTTCAAACGGTTTTCTCAACACCCAGCCTGATCTTTTCTGAGACTCCACTCTAGCTTTATCCATCACGGAAATGGAGATGCTTACCGCAGACTCAAAGATAGAAAAAAAGAGATTGCTGATGATGCAAAATTTTTAAGTTGGCCATGACTTAAAGACAGCGGTGATTACCAGGAAGTAAACACAAAAAAATTCTGAGTTGTTGGAGGCCTGACCCCAGTTGACATAAAAATAGTCATATGTTAAAGTTAGATTCCCTCATTTTCACTTAAGACATAATATTAGAGGTAAAAAAGATGTTTGCTGTCATTGAAACTGGTGGAAAACAGTACAAAGTCCAGGAAGGCGATGTTCTTGCTGTTGAAAAACTCAACCAGGAAGAAGGCCAGAAGGTCACTTTTGACAAGGTCCTCCTCGTAGATGAGGAAGGGAAGACGCTGATCGGGACGCCGCATGTCAAGAATGCTCTGGTCAAAGCGGAAATTATAGAGAATTTCAAGGACAAGAAGGTCATTGTTTTCAAGAAAAAAAGAAGAAAACAGTACAAAAAGAAGAGAGGGCACCGCCAGGAACTCACCCGGATAAAGATCGAGAAGATCGTTTCAGAATTGAAGGCAGCCCCCAAAACAGAACCGGCCGCAGATGTCAAAAAAGAGGCCAAGAAACCGGCTCCAAAAGTCAAGGAAGAAGTGAGTGCACCAAAGGCCAAAGAGGTGAAAAAAGAAGCTCCGAAAAAGGAAGAAAAAAAAGCTCCGGTAAGCAAGGCATCCAAGGCTCCAGCCAGACCCAAGGCTGCGAAACCCGACAAGCCGGCCGCAAAGACAGCTTCAAAAAAGAAACCAGCCGCGAAAGCCCCAGCCAAGGCTAAGGCAAAAACTTTAAAGAAGGAGAAATAGGATGGCGCATAAAAAATCAGGTGGAAGTGCCAAGAACGGAAGAGAAAGTCATTCCAAGAGACTGGGAGTCAAACGGTTCGCTGGACAGCCTGTCACTGCTGGTTCCATACTTGTGCGCCAGAGAGGCACGCCGTTTAAACCTGGAATGAATGTGGGAAGAGGGAGGGATGATACTCTCTTCGCCAAAATTACGGGGACAGTCCAGTTTGAAAGAAAAAGCAAAAAGTCCAAGTTTGTCTCTGTGATTCCTTCCTAGGAGGTTCAGTCTCCACTCAATATGTTTGTTGACCAAGTCAAAGTAACCCTTCGTGCGGGTAAAGGCGGTAACGGTTGTGTGAGTTTCAGGAGAGAAAGGGGCGTTCCTCGAGGCGGTCCGGATGGCGGTCGAGGAGGAGACGGGGGAAGCATATATCTGGTTTCCGATGAAAACCTCCATACTCTCGCCTTTTTTCGATTTCATCCCATAAACAAAGCCCGAAAAGGAGCCCATGGAGAAGGGGGGAACCGCCAGGGGAAAAGAGGAGAAGACCTTTTTCTGAGAGTTCCCGTTGGGACCATTGTCAGAGAAAAGGATAAAGAGGATATCCTTTTTGATTTTGTCTCCTCTGACAAGCAGTATCTGATCGTCAAGGGAGGAAGAGGCGGAAGGGGAAATGCCTCATTTGCGTCGCCGACGCATCAATCCCCCAGAGAATGGGGAGAAGGCCAGTTAGGGGAAGAGAACGAGTTCGTCCTTGAGCTCAAACTCATTGCCGATGTGGGACTGGTGGGTTTTCCGAATGTGGGAAAATCCACTCTGATATCCAAAATTTCAGCCGCTAAGCCGGCCATTGCCGATTATCCTTTCACAACACTTGTTCCGAATTTGGGCGTTGTGGATATGGACGAACTCCGGAGTTTTGTCATCGCCGATATACCTGGATTGATAGAAGGCGCGCATCGAGGACACGGTCTTGGCACAAAATTCTTGAAGCATGTGGAACGGACGAAAATATTGCTCCATCTTGTTGATGTGTCACCTTACACTGGAAGGAATCCTGTGCAGGATTACAAAATTGTCCTGAAAGAGATCGAGGCGTTCAGTCCTCGGTTGGTCGAAAGACATCAAATCCTGGCTGCAAACAAGATCGACCTTCTTGAAGAAAAGAAGGGAGGGCTAGAGGATTTGAAAAAGCTGGCTCGAAAGGAAGGGCTTCCGTTTTTTGCTATCTCTGCACTCAAGAAAGAGGGATTAGGAAAGCTGGTGAATGAATTAGCCAGAACCCTGGACGAGATAAAAGAGAGGTCAGAGTAGACTATGAAAAAAGAGAGGACCGGGCTCTTTGGAGGCACTTTTAATCCCATTCATTCGGGACACATCAGGGCAGCGGAGATTGTTCAAAAAAGGTTGTCCCTGGAGAAAATTCTTTTTATTCCTTCTTATATACCCCCTCATAAGGGTTCTGCAGAGATCGCTTCTCCTTCTCATAGGTTGAGAATGGTCGAGCTGGCTCTTCGACCCCATTCACATTTTGTTCCTTCTTCCATCGAAGTCGATGCACAAGAGAAATCCTATTCGGTCATAACACTCGGGAAGATCAAAAAGCTTTACCCGAA
>Ga0209636_10003676_pt1 | contig 15653 bp, 14 predicted proteins | sample DeeMarSWOR152_54_FD_187464 | JGI IMG/M metagenome (GOLD analysis project Ga0209636, IMG submission 187464) | Marine sediment microbial communities from White Oak River estuary, North Carolina - WOR-1-52-54 (SPAdes) (version 2) | ecosystem: Environmental > Aquatic > Marine > Intertidal zone >...
TGCCGATGTTTGTGCAATGGTAGTTGAAACTAGCTCCAGCACAATATAGCGTTTTGTGACTCCATAACTCTATAGTATTTCTTGGACGCCGCACAAAAACTACTGCTTCCTTAATGAAATTTTAACAATGTTATCATACAATGATGTGATAAGTACTATAAGGCGAGTATAGGGCATGAAGATAATACACAGTTCGAGGATACACCATTCCTTGGCCAGAGTTAGCATCTTTCTGATTATGGCGGCTTTAATTGCCGGGATGGCAGGCTGTGACGGCGGTCGTCGTGCTCTTCCCCCTTCTGAAAACCTGGAAATACAGACCTGGTATGATTTAGATGACGTCAGGAACAACCTGGCCGGCAATCATACTCTGATGAATTCCCTCAATTCCACCACTCCTGGTTATGAGGAACTGGCGAGTCCGACAGCTAATGAGGGAAAAGGCTGGCAGCCGATTGAACATCCTTTTGTCACTAACGCTGGCACTTATATAAGCTTTTCAGGTACTTTCGACGGGCAAGGATACGAGATACGCGACCTGTTCATCAACCGCCCTGCTGAGAATGGGGTTGGGCTTTTCTCTGAAACCTCGCAGAATGGAGTCATTAAAGATCTCGGCGTGACGAATGTCACTGTCACAGGCGCTGGTTTTGTTGGCGGTCTGGTGGGATCTAATAGTGGCAGTGTAATCAACTCCTATTCCAGCGGTAGCGTGACTGGCGAAGACAGGGTTGGCGGTCTGGCGGGAAGTTGTGGCGGTACTGTGTTCAACTCTTATTCCTCCAGCAACGTCGCTGGTCATGACGATGTTGGCGGTCTGGTGGGAGTGAATTGGGGCAATGTGGGCAACTCCTACTCCACCGCCAACGTCACTGGTCATGACGATGTTGGTGGTCTGCTGGGAGAGATTTCTCATGGCTTTGTGGACACATCCTATTCCAGCGGCAGCGTGACTGGCGATAATGATGTTGGCGGTCTGGTGGGAAAGAGTTATGAAGGCCATGTGTATGTTTCTTTCTGGGATACCCAAACCAGCGGACAGGTTACTTCAGATGGTGGCACAGGCAAGAACACCACGGAAATGCAGGATATCGACACGTTCTCGGTTGTGGGATGGAATATTATCGCGGTGGCTTTGAACGAGACCAATCCCGCATACATCTGGAATATCGTAAACGATGTGACCTATCCCTTCCTGAGCTGGCATTTGTAACCCTTTATACACTCATTTTTGGGCCAATAACCCTAAAGGAAAACGGAATCGAATATTTATACGCATCGCTGGACAGACATCCCGATGTTTGTGCAGTGGTAACTTATTTGGTATTCGACCAGAAACTTCGAAGAGATGAAAGACTAATAAATTGCAATAGCGATTAAGCTAAGGCAAGCCCACAAATACTATCACCAAGCCTGCTACTATCATTGCCACCCCCAAAGCCAATAAACCAAACAATAGCTTCTTACTCATAGGTAGAATCTTTTCCAAGCAAGTAGCTTGTTATAATACTCTAACGCCAAACAAAAGGAAAGGGTTGGCTCTATTCTCAACAGCTAAGCATTAAGCATGCAGCATAGTGAATGCTATTCCGCGATAGGGAGAGTGAATGAAAAACGGCTTCCTTTTCCCAGCTTGCTCTGGACTGTGATTGTCCCGCCATGGGCTTCCACCAGCCGCTTGGCAATAGTAAGACCCAGACCACTGCCTCCGGTCACTCTGGCACGAGATTTGTCAACTCTATAGAAGCGCTCGAAGATATTAGGTAAATCCTCAGCAGGAATGCCTTCGCCGGTATCCGATACGCTAACCTCTACCCAATCACCTTGTTTTGCAGCACCAACATTGATAGTGCCTCCCTTACGAGTATAGGCCACCGCATTTTCCAGAAGGTTATGCAGCACCTGATTGACCCGTTGCCAGTCAATGTTAACCGGGGGCAGATTATCAGGCAGGTCAAGGGACAGCGATATCTCCTTTGCTGCCAGCTGGGGCTGCAAAGGGGTTACTGCCTGCTTAACTAGCTTGGTGATATCTTCCGCCTGATAAACCAGCTTCAGTTCGCCGGCTTCGGCGAGACTCAGCTCCTGGAGCTCGTTAACCAGTCGTGAGAGCAGAGCTACCTCTTCATTGAGGGAGCGGATAGTAGCGGCATTTGGCTTCATCACTCGATCGCGAATTGCCTCCAGATAGCCTTGAATATTAGAAAGAGGAGTTCTCAGTTCGTGGGCAACGTCAGCAATTAGATTCTGTCGTAATTGCTCGTCGTGCTCCAGGTCGGCGGCCATAGTGTTAAAGGCTTGAGCCAGTGCTGCAACTTCGCCTTTGCCCCGGAATTGAACCCTCTGGGATAAGTCTCCCCGTCCCAACCTTCTGGCAGCTCTGGAAAGGGCACCAACGGGTGACATCATTCTTCGCGACAGGACAAAAGTTAATATCAAAGCGATGGCGATTGCCAGCGAGCCTCCCAAGAGAAGAGAGCGATTTATTGACGCGGAGAGTCTTAGAAATGGAGCAACATATGGTTCTGCCGCTGGGTCAGGGATGATGTAAACTTCTCCCAGAGATTGTGCGCCCAGGGACATCTCAAGAGGATCGACTGATGAGTCAGTGTAGTTCATCCCTAGAAGTTTTCCTTTCGAATCACCTACGACTGTCCCGTTGACAGCGACTAATATAATATGCGTCCCGGAGACACGAGCTGTATCTTCAACTACGGACTGGACGCCCTCCCAGCTTCGTCCCTTCCAATAAAAGAGATATAGCCTGGATTGTATTTGATCGGAACGATATTGCGCACTTATTCTCTTATAGGATTCCATTTCGACAGCTATGCGCTGACTGACGAATAAATATATGGTGCCTACGGTCACCAATATTATCACTGCGAAAATTACAGAGAGCCGAAACCACAACCGATGTATCACTATTCCCCTCCGACAAACTTATAGCCGACTCCATATACCGTCTTTATATATCTGGGGTGGCTGGGGTCTGGCTCCAGCTTTCGGCGTAGGTTGAGTATGTGAACATCGATAGTGCGGTCGAAACCTTCAAAATCATAACCAAGAGCCTCTTCAATAAGGTTTGCCCGGCCGAAGACTCTGCCCGGCTCCTTGGCGAGAATTCCCAGTAATTTAAATTCAACACTGGTCAAATTCAGTGGTTTGCCAGCAAACCACGCCTCGTGTTTCGTAAAATCCATGCTGAGTTCACCACTCTTAATCTCCTCAGGGCCACGCTCTCCGGGCAGACGTCTTAGCACTGCCCGCACTCGAGCCGCCAGTTCCTTAGGACTAAAAGGCTTGGTCACATAGTCATCGGCACCTAGGTCCAGGCCATTTAGCTTGTCCTGGTCAGTAGTCCGGGCAGTAAGCATAATAATTGGCACATCGGATTCATGTCTCAAGGTACGACAGACCTCAAGTCCATCGATATCTGGCAGCATAAGGTCAAGAACAACGAGGTCAGGGTAGCTTTCACGAGCCAGACGCAGAGCTTCAACACCATCATAAGCAGTTAGAACCTGGTAGCCGTCCCGGTTCAAGTAGAGCCTGACTAGCTCCACAGTCTTTACATCGTCATCAACTACCAAAACCTTTTTGCCTGCCATCTCTAGCCTCCTGGTGATTCTTCAAGCCCCTTAATGTTATAACAGAAATGTTAAGAAATTAATATGAAAGACTTCATTTACAATGTTGTTGTCACCTCGGCGTTTTTAGATTGACATGACTGTATGGGCGGACTATAATCGTTTCTGGAACGAGATATAAGACATGGGACCGAAATCATCCCCGGACACTGACCACAGAGGGCGACAAATTGCTACTTCTGTTCAATGGTGGTGGGGTTTACTTTAGTGTAGGTCTGTGATTGAGTCATGTGTGCCTCATGTCCCAGCGGACGTGGGGTTTTTGTTTACCTGTAACATGAGCGAAGATCCTCCTGGGAAGCTATCGCTGGAAGCATTGTAATCAGCCTAGCGGGACAAGATAGGGAAGTTTATGGGTAAAGGAAAATTCGAAGTGGCAAATAGATTTGTCGAAGGACCGAGGAAAAAGTCGATAATAAAACGATTGTGTAAACTGCGAATGACTATCACTGAAAAGGGACTAGGTGCTCTCCTGCTTTCTCAGCCGGAGAACCTTCGCTACCTCTCTGGATTTACCGGCTCCTCCGGATGGCTACTCATTTCAGGACAGAATGCTATTTTAGCTACTGACTTTCGCTATGTGGAGCAAGCTAAGGGAGAGTCGCCAGATTTTGAAATTATCCGAACTAAAGGAGGGTTACGTGATTGGCTTCCTGGCCTGGTCTCTGATTTAGGATGGCACAGATTAGGCTTCGAGGCAAATTTTATTTCTTATGAAGGTTATCACAATCTTAACGAGGCAATAAAGACCAAGCACGTTAACCTTGAGCTTGTTCCCACCACTGGCATAGTAGAGCAGCTTCGCTCCATAAAAGAGCCTGAAGAACTAGGATTTATCACAAAAGCAGTAGGGCTAGCTGATGCCGCCTTTGAACAGGCGAAGGCAATAATTCGTCCCGGCATAACAGAAAAGGAGGCAGCCTGGGAGATAGAAAAGATCCTTCGCCAGGAAGGCAGTGAAGGAATACCCTTTGAAATCATTGTGGCTTCAGGCCCAAATTCAGCTTTGCCCCATGCTCGAACTACGGAAAAACCAATTTGCTCTGGTGAACCAGTATTGATTGATATGGGGGCCAGAATCAGTGGTTATTGCAGCGACTTTACCCGCACCTTATTTCTGGGCAGAGCAGACAAAATGTTCCGAGAAATTTATAATATAATTCTCAAAGCACAGACCACCGCCATAAAGGGAATTGAATCCGGTATGGGTGCTTCTCAAGCAGACCGATTGGCTCGAAGCGTTGTTGAACAAGCTGGCTATGGAGATGCCTTTGGGCATGGTCTAGGACATGGTGTTGGGCTGGCTGTACACGAATTCCCTATGCTTGGTCCCAGTTCCTCTGATTCACTTGCAGATGGCATGGTTTTTACAGTAGAACCGGGTATTTACCTTGCGGGACAAGGTGGTGTTAGAATTGAGGATATGGTAGTTTTGGAAAATGGCAAGGTCAGAGTGCTTACCAAGGCGAGTAAAAAACAGCTTTCAGCTACCATCTCTCAGCAATCAGTAGCAAACTAATGCTGAGGGCTGAATGGTTAACCGGGAGGTTACTAAATGATTGATGCCGGAGAATTGAGAAAAGGAGTCGTCATAGAGCTGGATGGCGAAATATACCAGATTCTGGAATACCAGCATGTTAAGATGCAACAAAGGCAGCCTGTAGTTAAGTTGAAACTTCGCAGTGTTCGTACCGGGAATTTCACCGAGCGGAATTTCCAATCCGGGGATAAAGTTGCAACAGTATTTCTGGAACATCGCCCCGTCCAGTACCTTTATAGAGATGGCGACCTCTATTACTTCATGGATAACGAAACCTATGAGCAAATCATGTTAAATTCTGCTCAGATAGGTGATGGCACAAAATATCTAAAAGATGGCCTGATGTTAGAGATTCTGACCTGTAAGGGGGATACAGTAGCCATAGAGCTACCTTCTTCGGTAGAGCTTCAGATTACAGAGACAGAGCCTGGCTTCAAGGGAGACAGGGCCACAGCGGGCACTAAAGCAGCTAAACTAGAAACGGGAGTAACTATCCAGGTTCCTCTTTTCATTAATACCGGCGACATCATTAAAGTCCATACACGCACCGGGGGATACCTGGAAAAAGTTAGCTAAGATTCAGGTAAGCTGATTGATAAAAGCTGATTTACATGTCCATACCTGCTACTCTATAGATTGTCTCACGCCTGTAGAGCGAATAGTTGACCGTTGCCTAGAAATAGGCATAAATTGTATTGCTATAGCTGACCACAACACCATTGCTGGCGCCTTAAAGTTAAAGGAAATCGCCCCATTTAAAGTAATCATTGCTGAAGAAGTCTTAACACCCGTGGGTGAAATAATGGGGCTCTTTCTTAGTGAAAAAGTTCCCCAGGGATTGTCTCCCCAGGAGACAATATATCGAATCCGGAGCCAAGGCGCTCTGGTGGCTATTCCCCATCCATTTGGTAGGTCGCTGCCCTGGAAAGCTAACCCGCTAACCTCGGCAGAAGTTTTATCCCAGGTCGATATTATCGAAGCTTTCAATTCTCGTACGCCGTTTTCTAAAGGCAACGCCAGAGCATGGAAACTAGCCAAAGAGCAGGGAAAGGCTGCCAGTGCCGGCAGCGATGCCCATACTTTAGGCGAGATTGGCCGAACATATGTGGAAATGCCCGAATTCGATGGACCTGACGCCTTCCTGAACTCTTTAGCTCAAGGCAAAATATTCGGGCAAAAATCTAGCTATTTGGTTCATTTTGCTAGCACGTGGGCCAAGATAAGGAAACATATACTTGGAGGTTCCTCACTGTGCCCAAAATGACATGAGGGAGGAGGGTAAAGCGGGCTCTTGCTGAACATTGGTTGGTTTTCTACAGGGAGAGATGAAGCTGCTCGACAGCTTTTGCAAGCTGTGTGGGATAAGATCCGCAGCGGCGACATCAATGGAAAAATCAGCTTTGTTTTTAGTAACCGAGAACCTGGCGAGGAGAAGGAAAGCGACCTGTTCTTTGAGCTTGTTCGGAGCTACAACATCCCTCTTATCTGTTTATCTCATAAAAAGTTCAAGACTGCTAAAGAGGAAGAAGATTTAGGTATTAAGAAAGAGTGGCGTATCAGATACGATAGAGAGGTAAACAAGAAGATCAAACCATTTGCTCCCGACCTTTGTGTTCTTGCTGGCTACATGCTCATCGTGGGTGAAGAGCTATGCCAAAAATACAACATGATTAATCTTCATCCTGCGCCTCCCGGCGGACCGACGGGTAGCTGGCAGGAGGTAATCTGGGCATTGATACAAAACAAAGCCGAGACTGCCGGGGCAATGATACATCTGGTTACCCCCGAACTGGATAGAGGTCCAGTAATTAGCTACTGCCTCTTCTCTATTAAGGGCGAGCCCTTCGCTGAAAACTGGCGGAAGGATGACAAAGACATGTTGTTTCGGCTTATTCGCCAGCGTGAGCTTGCTAGAGAATTTCCTCTTATTACCTTGACGTTACAATCTCTGAGCCGGGGCGAGGTCGGCATAAAGGACAGGAGAGTAATTGATGCTCAAGAAAAATTAATCAGTGGCTATAACCTCAGCGGTAAGGTAGACGAGGAGGTGAAGAAAAATCTGGGATGAACCTGATTTGCTTTGACCTCGAGGGCCCTTTAGCTCCCCAAGATAATGCCTATGAACTGATGAAGCTATTCCCCCGTGGCGGCAAGATTTTCGAAGTCATCAGCCGTTATGATGATTTGCTGACTTTAGAAGGTCGGCCTGACTACGAGCCGGGAGACACACTTGCTCTCATCATTCCTTTCCTTGCTTATCACGGAATAGTAGAGGAACACATCGCTGCTATGGGGCAGAAAGCTGGATTAACCCCAGGGGCAACTGAATTAATATCCAAACTTAAATCTCGAGGATGGTACATATTTTGTATTAGTACCAGTTACGAACAATATGCCTTCCCCATTACACAGAGACTGGGCATACCCAGGGAGAATGTAGCTTGCACTTCCTTTCCCCTAGCGCAGATTCGCCAACTATTAAGCCAGAATGAATTTGCCTTACTGGAGCAAACAGAACACGAAATTGTGAATCTTAATCCTGTTACCGACGATACTAGAATAAAGGAATATCTGGACCATTTTTATTGGCAGCAATTGCCCCAAACAAGTTCGGGAAGAATTATAGGCCAGGTGAAACCAGTAGGAGGTAAGCGCAAGGTAGAGGCACTGAAGAACTTCAGTACAAGGAGGGGAAAACCGCTTTCTCGCTGGACGGTTGTAGGTGATAGCATCACCGATTTCAAAATGCTCCACGCTGTGAACAAAGCAAGCGGCTTAGCCATTGCCTTCAATGCTAATGAATACGCCTTGCCCTATTCCACTCTGGGTCTGGCATCGGTAAGTTTATATGATTTATTGGTAGTTCTAGAAGCATGGGAGAAAGGTGGCCGCCAGGTTGTTGAAAGATTGGTCAAAGAAAAGGAGGTGGCTGGGGGGACAGGGGATAGAGAATGGTTCCATTGGCTAGACGGAGCTAAGGATATAACGCCGGTTTTGGAAATCCATAAAAGGGTCCGACATCTGGTTAGAGAGGAAGCTGCCAACCTCGGCTAATATAGATTATTTAATCGCGCTTTCCTGTCTCACGGAAGATCCACACGAAGGTAACAATAGCAATTATGGAAACGACGATGACGGTAATTAAGCCTGCTTTGCCTAGCCCACCGAATGCTTCGCCAGCGGCATAAACTGTAGTACTTACCTCCATCCAATCTGGCACTCCAGATATCATCCTACCAGTTAAAACTAAAAGGCGTCTCAGCCCTTACACACAACGCCACTCAGGCGAGTTAATGTGACCCAGGCACTGGCCACTATTGAGCGTAGTGCACCCATTTTATTTCTTGGGTGGCTTGCTAAGTATCTCGTCTATAAGGCCGTATTCTACTGCTTGTTCAGCACTAAGATAAAAATCCCTGTCGGTATCGTGGGCAATCTTCTCTACCGGCTGACCTGTATGCTTAGCTATAATATTACGTATCGTTTCCTGCATTCTCATGATTTCTCTGGCGGCAATTTCAATATCCGCTGCCTGCCCCTGAGCACCACCGACAGCCTGGTGCAGATGTATAGTAGAATTAGGTAAAGCGTACCTTTTACCCTTAGTTCCCGCGCAAAGCAGCAAGGTGCCCATGCTAGCTGCTAGGCCAACACAAATGGTGGATACAGGGCAGCGAAGAATCTGCATAGTATCATAAATGGCTAAGCCAGCGCTGATAATGCCACCCGGGCAATGAACATAAAGGTTTATATCCTTCTCCGGGTCTTCCCTCTCCAAGTAGAGGAGCTGAGCAATAATAAGATTGGCTATCTGGTCATTGATTGGCGTGCCCAAAAAAACGATTCTCTCCCTGAGCAGGAGAGAATATATGTCGAAAATACGTTCTCCCCGAGCACTGGTCTCCGTCACTGTAGGAATTATCACCTGAGATGTTATTTCCATCATTCCTCCTTTGTCACATTTTCAGCATTACCAATGGCTATCTGTAATAATTGGTCCATAGTCTTTTGGGTACGCAGAGATTGTTCAATTGACTGCCTAACCTGGGGCAGTGAGAAGAACTGCTTTGCTTTTTCCTTATCCTCAGCATCATTGGCAATTTCATCTACCTTATTATCTACCTCTGAAGAACTAATTTCAATCTTTTCCTCTTCAGCCAATTTCCCTAAGACAAGACTCTGAATAAGCCGCTTTTGCGCTATAGGACGCAGCTCTTGTTTAATTTCCTCCGCGGTTTTATTAGCTTTCTTCAGGTAATCGGTTATTTCCCTAAAGCCTAGGCGCTGTGCCTCGTTTCTAAGAAGTCCGTTAATTTCCTCGTCCTCCAAAATAGGGGGGTAGGTTACCTCACTGACTTCTACCAGAGCGTCAAGCGCCTTTTGCCTCGACTCCAATCTATTTCTGGCCTCAGCTTTGGCTCTTAAGTCATCAGCCACTTTCTTACTCATATCCTCCAGGTTATCATAGCCAGCACTCTGAGCCAATTCATCGTTAAGCTCTGGCAACTTTTTCTCTTTTATTTCGGTAACAGTGACTTGGAAAGCGCCCTCTTTGCCACGCATTTCTTTGACGGGGTAGTCATCTGGAATAGTCAAACTGAACATCTTTTCTTTGTTTTTTTCGGCGCCTTGCAAATGAGAGGCAAATCCAGGCACAGGTGAACGTGAATCTTTATCCATTTCATATAATATGTCTTTGTGATTTAACCAGGGTTTCTCATCCACATTGGCTTCGATGTTCATGGTAACTAAATCACCTAGCTCAACAGGGCGGTCTGCAGGCACCCATGCCCCTTGTCTTTCCCGGAACTCTTCCATGGCAGCAGTAACTTCGTTCTCGGCGATTTTTATTTCCGTGCTGGGTTCCAGCCTTATGCTACGGTAATCGCCAAGCTTAACTTCAGGTTTGAGAGATACTATGGCCTTGAAAACCAGGGGTTCAGTTTGAGTAATTTCTATTTGTGGTCCAGCAATGGGGTTAAGTTCCTGGGACTCAATCGCCTGTTTATAAAGCTGTGGTACAAGATGCTCCAAGGCTTCTTCCAACAAATTCTTCTTTCCGATGTGCTGCACCAGAATGGCTCGCGGTGCTTTTCCTTTGCGGAAACCAGGTATGGACACCTCATTAACCAAGTGATGATAAGCCTCATCCAGTGATTTATCTAACTCTCTAGCTTCAGCCTCAATAGTAAGGGCTGTCTGGCAATTCCCCAATTTTTCTGTGCTTACTTTCACGTCTCATTCCTTGTCATTGCGGATGAAGAACCTCGTGCTTTAGCTTAAGGTTTAGTTCGTCAAGCTGATGCTTATCAACATAAGAAGGGCTGTCTAACATCACATCCACGGCGTTCTGATTCTTGGGGAAAGCGATGACCTCTCTTATGCTCCGCTCCCCAGCCAATAACATCACCAAACGGTCTAGTCCTATGGCAATACCGCCATGGGGCGGTGCTCCATATTCCAGTGCCTCTAAGAGGCCTCCAAATCGGCTTTCCGTTTCTTCTTTGCTGTAACCAAGGAGGTTAAATACTTTTTCTTGAAGCTGACGGTTGTGAATTCTAATACTGCCGCTGCCAAGTTCACAACCATTGCACACTACATCATAATGCTGACCATAAACCTTAGCTGGTTCTGTATCAAGAAGCGACACATCTTCCCATTGAGGAGCAGTAAACGGATGGTGCATAGGTTCCCAACGATTCTCAGCCTCATTCCTCTCCAAAAAAGGAAAATTAACTATGAAGGCAAAAGCCAGCAGGTCAGCATCAGCCAGATTAAGTCGCTGTGACATCTCACGTCGCAACTCATCCAATGTCTTGTTAACTACCTCCAGTTTATCAGCTACGATAAGTAAAAGGTCGCCAGGCTTTGCTTCGAATCTCCCAGCTATTTCTTCTAATTGGCGATGAGTTAAATATTTAGCAGCAGCCGATTTTATTTCATCCAAGGTTATCGCCTTTCCTGTAAAAGCCATGATAGTCAATCCCTGAGCACCATAACTCTTCGCTAAATTTATCAATTCATCAAGTTGATGGCGAGTATAATGACCACAGCCAGGGACACGTATACCCTTCACCCTGCCATTATTATCGAGGGCCGAACGGAAAACCTGAAAGTCGGTATTGGCGGCGATATCAGATATATCCTTAAGCTCCAGGCCAAACCTGATATCCGGTTTATCTGTGCCATATTTCTCCATCGTTTCTTTATATGATAGGTGGGGAAAGGGCTTCAGTAACCGCATATCAGGCTTAACAGTCTCCAAAAGCGAGGTGAAAACTTCCTCCATGAGCTGCAATATGTCTTTTATTTCTATGAAACTCATTTCCATGTCAAGCTGAGTAAACTCAGGCTGGCGATCTGCTCGGAGGTCTTCATCCCTGAAGCAACGGGCTATCTGGAAGTACTTGTCAAACCCAGCTACCATGAGGATTTGTTTGAGCTGCTGTGGAGATTGAGGAAGAGCGTAAAACTTGCCGGGATTGATACGACTGGGCACAAGGTAGTCCCGGGCGCCCTCCGGCGTGCTCTTAATCAAAATAGGTGTTTCAATTTCAACAAATCCCTTAGTGTCGAGGAAATCACGGATAAACTTTATCGTCTTATGGCGTAAGAGAAGATTATCCTTCATCCTCGGTCTTCTGAGATACAGGTAGCGGTTTTTGAGGCAAAGCGATTCTTCAACTTCCTCATCTTCACTTATGTAAAACGGCGGCGTTTTCGACGGATTAAGAATGACAGCCTCTTTGGCTACAACTTCAATATCTCCGGTAGCCACTTTACGATTCTCCGTCCCTTTAGGGCGATGGGAAACATCTCCAGTAATTTGAATTACATACTCACCACGGAGCGAACCAGCTACCTTATATGCTTCTTGTGACACCTGGGGGTTGAATACTACTTGGACTATGCCTTCCCGGTCACGCAGGTCAATGAATACCTTCCCGCCATGGTCGCGACGCCGGTGCACCCAGCCAGCTAAAGTTACCTTCTGTCCGGCATGGGTTTTCCTCAGTTCACCACAGTTATGGCTTTTGAGCAAGGATAGTCCCCTTTTCTGGATTGTCCATTATAGCGTATAAAAGAGCTTACTTTCAATTGAGCCTATTTAATGGGCAAGCTGGCGATAAGTAGTGTGACATACGGCAATGGCATCCAAATGACGGGACAGCGCCTTGCTCCAAGCTTACATTAGACCACTCTGGAGCACTTTTGAAGGGCAACCTTGATTTCCTCCTCTACCTCCGAGTTGGTTTCGCTATTGAGCGATCGGGTTAATGCATCTCTTGCCCTCTTGCCCCCGATTCTTCCCAGTGCCCAGGCAGCATACGAGCGAACCTTGGGCTTGGAATGACTGAGTGATTTAACAAGCGCGGGCACGGCTATTGGATCGCCGATGTTCCCAAGTGCTAGCGTGACATTCCGCCGAAGAGCCGAAATATCCATCTCGAGAATAAAACTTGGCAATACTTTTTTGTAGTAATTCTCATCTCCTAATAGCAAAGGAATTAGCTCTGGGCTGTCAGATTTTTCCTCTATCTCCACTGGATAATGCTTTCTCGGTGTCAACCCTTGATTTTTTGGGCAAACCTCTTGGCAAATTTCACATCCAGTAAGTCGATTCCCTACTCTCTCCCTGAATCGGCGAGAGATAGGCCCTCCATCAAGCCATTGGGCAATACACAGAGACGGTATGACTTTATAGGGTTCCTTTATTGCATTAGTGGGGCAAGTTTCCATGCAGACAGTGCAATCGCCACAGTCAGAAAGTTTGTAAGGACGATCTTCGGCCTCCAGCGGTGCATCTGTAATCACACATTCCAGGTAAATCCAAGAACCAAAACCCTCAGCATAGACAAGGCTGTTCTTGCCATATATACCAATTCCTGCCTTGACCGCTAGCGGCTTAAGAGCTATTTTGCTCTCCTTTTCTCTCTTAACTGCACTGTATCCCCTTCTGTTTAGGTAATTTGCGATAACTCCATAGCAATGTTCATGCATAGCATAAAACGCTCCCATTCCTGGCGAAAGCTTACCTCGAGGTGTGTCTGGTCTTGATGGTTCTGGCAGTGGACTACCAAAGTAAAAACCATATACAACTACAGATTTGGCGTTTTCAAGATACGCTCTCGGCTCCACAAGTGGCTTATCCAGCCCATCCACCGCAAAGGCTTCGGCAGAGGTTACGCCGATCACGTCAACGCCATGTTTGAGAACATATTCTTTAAGTTCTGTGGCTAAAGACATTAACCCTGCTTTAGAAGTCCTGGCCAGCGTTACTTTTCAGTAAAAGAAAGTAACATCAGGCAAAATGTCACCTAACTACGATTTTTCATGCTCCGCTAGCTCCTGGATAACGGCTAATACGTCTTGCTGGGGGACATCATTACGAATCACTGCCTTGCCAATATCCTGTAACAGCACCCAGCGAATTGCCTTTCCTCTCACTTTTTTATCCAGTTCCATAGCCCTAGTTATCCTGGCAAGGCTCAACTTAGGCTTGCTTCGCTTCCTGCCACGTCTTCGGCTCGCAGCTTCGGCTCGCAATGACGTGGGTAAGCCGAATTTCTGTAATAGGTCTTGTTGGCGCTCCACTGCGTCTGAAGATAAAAGACCTAAACGTTGGCTGAGCTTAGCAGCTCCCACCATGCCAATAGCTACTGCTTCGCCATGAAGAAAGCGCTTATACTGAGTAGCCGCCTCCAAACCGTGAGCAATAGTATGTCCATAATTTAAGAGGGTGCGCTTCCCTTCCCTTTCCTTCTCATCCTGGCTGACGACCTGAGCCTTGATAGCAGCGCTGCGGGCAATAGCTCGAGTAAGTAGCTCCGGTTCTAGTTTTGCCAGCCTATCATCATTGCTTTCCAAAAACTCAAAAAATCCCCTCTCTAAAATCATGCCATGCTTAATAACCTCAGCCCAGCCTGAGGTCAGTTCACGCTGAGGCAGAGTAGTAAGAGTCTGACAGTCAGCCAAAACCAGGTTAGGCTGATAGAAAGCACCGATAAGGTTTTTCCCCTCAGGATGATTAACGCCGACCTTGCCCCCGATGCTGGCATCAACCATGGCTACCAAACTGGTTGGCACTTGTATCCAGGGCATGCCTCGCAAGAAAGTAGCCGCGACAAAACCTGCTAAATCACCCACCATGCCACCACCCAAGGCGATGATGATATCGTCTCGCTCCGCTCGATGCTCGACAAGAAAATCATAAATCTTGGTAGCATAGTCCATACCTTTTGTTTCTTCGCCCGGCGGCACTACAAAGGAATTAACTGCAAAGCCAGCGTCCTTGAGGATTCCCTCAACTTTGCTGCCGTAAATAGAGAAGACATTTTCATCGCTAATTATGGTGGCTGCGCCATATAGAGTAGCTTGTTTCATCTTCTCATCAAGCTTATCCAATAAACCATAGCCAACAAAGATAGGATAACTTTGAGTAGCAGTCTCCACCATGCAAGCAATGTCTTTGTCACTGAAAGCTGAGAGCTGAGAGCTATCAGTGCGACGAAGCAATCTCGCAGCCCTTATTACCTCCTCTGCTACTTCACTGACGCTTAAGCCGTCAGTATGGATAGTCCAGTCCGCTTTGGCATAGTGAGGCTGCCGGGAGGCTTTAAGCTGCCTGATGCGTTCTAAGGGATTATCAACAGCCAAAAGAGGGCGAACCTCAGTCTCAGAACTACGGGCAACCTCACGGAATAAGCGCTCATAGATTGTTTCAGGTTTAGCCTCCAGGCAAACAATTAACCCAGTTTTGGCAAGCAACTCATAGTTTTGAAGGTCGACTATAGCACCGCCGCCAATAGCTATAACTGTCTGCTTTTGCTGGCAAGCTTTTCTAATCGTCTCGCGCTCCAGTTCCCTGAACTTGCCCTCCCCATCCTGACGAAAAATCTCGGTGATAGGCTTGCCAGTTTGCTTAACTATCTCATCATCGGTATCCAGGAAATCCCAATTTAATCTCAGAGCTACCTCCATAGCCACCAGAGATTTACCGGTGCCTGAGAAACCTGTAATAATAAGATTAGTTATTCGCCTGTCCACTTTTATCTAGTTACACTTGTCAGTATATTGAAAAATCCAGATTAGAGCAAGAATTAGCTTTGCCTTTCTATTGACAGAATATTAGATATGCTAATTTCCCCGTTATTGCCGTGAATCTTTACTCAGTTTTTGTAGCCAATTTCTCTACCTTAGCAGGTAAGATTAAGGCAGGCTAACGAACAAAGCCTGGCAATGCCTCAAGGAACTGCCAGGCTTGTTTTAAACTCAGAGCCGAGGTAGTAGCCGGGTGTGGGATAATGGCGACCGACTCCACAAAGCTTAAGGAGGGTAAAAATATAACTCCTCGCTTTCAGGGAAGCCCAACCTTTACATTGCCGTTAGTTCGAAACTAACTTGGCAAAAGAGTCGGGGAAATAACTTCCTCCATGTACAGCTCTTATGCCAGCTATAAGCTG
>Ga0209636_10003677_pt1 | contig 15652 bp, 14 predicted proteins | sample DeeMarSWOR152_54_FD_187464 | JGI IMG/M metagenome (GOLD analysis project Ga0209636, IMG submission 187464) | Marine sediment microbial communities from White Oak River estuary, North Carolina - WOR-1-52-54 (SPAdes) (version 2) | ecosystem: Environmental > Aquatic > Marine > Intertidal zone >...
CTGTAATGCCTGGCGGCGTAGACATTCACTGCCACATCGCTGGCGCAGAAGTGAATACTGGTCGGATGTTAAGGCCTGAGGATCACGCTAAGGATTTTGAACGCAAAACGGCTATAACGCGGTCAGGCGTGGGTTATTCGGTTCCGTCCACTTTTACTACTGGCTACCGTTATTCGCGGATGGGCTACACCACAATAATGAATCCTTCCATGCCGCCGTTGGAGGCTAAGCACACGCATGAGGAATTGAACGACACGCCCATGTTGGACAAGGCGAGTTACCCGCTTCTCGGCGACTGGTGGTTCGTTCTTGAATACCTGCAAAAAGGCGACTTAACAGAGTGCGCCAGATACGTGGCGTGGATGATGGAGACGGCGAAAGGATACGCCATAAAAATAGTTAACCCTGGCGGATTAGAGGCTTGGGGTTTCGGGCGGAACGTCCATAGTATCGACGATCAAGTTCCAGATTTCGGCATTACTCCTCGCGAGATAGTTCGGGGCTTAGCCAAAGTTAATAAAATGTTGAATCTGCCGCATACGATTCATCTTCACACAAACAACCTTGGCGTTCCAGGCAACTATGTTACCACGTTAGATACGATGAAGTGTCTTGAGGATTTAGCCACTGACAATAAGCCTGTGGCACATATCACTCATATGCAATTCAGCAGTTTCAAGGGCGATGGGTGGGGAACCATGAGTTCTGCAGCCGAAGAAGTTGCTAAGTACATTAACAACCATAACCACATAACCTTAGACATGGGCCAAGTAATATTCACAGACACGACGACTATGACGGCTGACGGTCCATTCCAGTACTCGCTTTACGAGTTGAGCGGGCACAAATGGGTGAATCATGATGTGGAAACTGAAACGAGTGCTGGCATCGTGCCCTTCCGTTACCGCCGTAAAAACGTCGTTAACGCCACACAATGGTCTATCGGTTTGGAACTCGCTCTTCTAGTTGATGACCCTTGGAAAATATTTATGACTACTGACCATCCGAACGGCGGTCCGTTTATCTCTTACCCGAAGATCATCGGTTGGTTCATTAGCAAGAAAGCTAGAATGGCGACGTTGAAGAAGACGCATCCAAAAGCCCAGAAAAGAAGCCTTCTTCCTTCGATAAAGCGTGAATTGAGCCTTTACGAAATCGCCGTGGTTACCCGGGCTGGACAGGCGAAAGCCTTAGGCCTTAAAGACAAGGGTCATCTTGGCGTAGGCGCTGATGCTGACGTTGCAATATACAACATCAACCCTGAGAAGATTGACATATCGCGGAAGTACAAGACTGTGCGCCGAGCTTTCGGTGATTCGGCTTATACTATCAAAGGCGGCAAGGTCGTTGTTAAGGACGGCAAAATACTGCAGCATGTTGACGGTTGCACCATGTGGCTTGACGTGAAAACTGCTGAACAGGTTAAGGTGGACGAAGAGATTAAACGAAAGTTTAGAGAGTACTGGACAGTTGAGTATGAAAACTATCCAGTGACAGATCATTATTTGAAGATTTCGAATCCAATAACTGTGAAGGCGAGCGTCTAAAAATGATAGTTCTAACTCCTCTGAGGAAATTTCAGTTTCCAGTGATTGCCGAATGCATCAACCCCGACGTTTTTCAAGACAAGACACTTGATAAGATAGCGGCTTTGACGTTGTTTGAAGGGAACAAGCAGAAGAAACTCGGCAACCTCTTCAAGATTGAAGAAGCCACGGCTGAAAGCCCAAACATAACAATCAACGGTGATGCGAGTGAAGTTCGCAGAATTGGCATGGGCATGAAAAACGGGGAAATCGTCATTAACGGCAACGCTGGGATGCATTTAGGCTCTAAAATGGCGGGCGGCAAAATAACCGTGCACGGTGACGTCGGCGGGTGGGCAGGCGCCGAAATGAGAGGTGGTGTGATTGAAATTTATGGGGATGCAGGCGACTATTTGGCTTCCTCATACCGCGGAAGCAGCGAGGGCATGCACAAAGGCAAAATAATTGTCCAGGGAAACGTTGGCAGCGACGTAGCCGTTTTCATGCACGGTGGCACAATTAAAATCTACGGTAACGCTGGGCAATTTTTGGGTTTTCGCATGCGCGATGGCATGATTTACGTTGAAACAAACGCTGAAACTCGAGTCGGCGCTTGCATGACAGGGGGCAAAATCGTGGTTGGGGGCTTTTTGGAAGAAGTCATGCCAACTTTCACAATTGACAGTGTTAAATCCAAAGTCAAAATTGAAGAAACCGAAAAAGTCAGTGGGCCGTTCTACGTGTTTCTCGGAGACGTTGCTGAACAGGGCAAAGGCAAACTCTATGTTTCAAAAGTGAAAAACCCTCATCTGAGCCAATACGAAAAGTTCCTTTAGGTTAAAGGGAAATATAGGATCATGTGGTAGTTTTTTAGCTTTAAAATTTCTTCATTATAAAGATGTTGCCTTGCGCATCTCTGGCTCCAAGGCCTATCGTATCATTGGCAGGTATAACCATTTTTGTCGGGAAAAGTGATTGGAGAGTGCAGACGCCAGAGTCACAAGCTAAAACTACCAACATATCAGCTTGATAATTTGGTTTTTTGACTATATCAATGGCACAAGCCATCGGAACCAATTCCGTATCTACGACGTCAAACCCATCCTTCTTCAGCCTCTCCGCTAATTCTTCCATTTTTGCTCTCCCTCCAGTTTCACACACCCTAGCACAGGAATTGCAGGATACGATCCCTATTTTCTTCCACTTCTTAAGCATGGCTCTAACGACTCCGTAAGGCTTAGAATTCGTAACGATCATCGCTATTCCTCTAGTCTACTTTGTATTCCAGTCCTTAAAGTTTTTCGTTCTCAAGGTAAACTCGATTCGTTCACTCAAAATCTTCACCGTATAGGCGTTTGAGCTTTTTGTACGTGCTGTCACATGCCGGTGAATCGAAGGTGTATTTCTTGCCTCCGATTATTTCAGTGTATGGCTCCCCTTCGATCAGCTTTGAGCACATCGCGCATCTAAGTTCAACCTCACTTTTCACGATTATTCCGCCTTTTGTTATTTCGAACGGTGTCCAATAGGTCTTATGTTTTACTCCTTTAAGTGAGAAGACCCTAAGTAGCCTCTTTATTTCTTTGCCTGATTCATCTTCCTTCATTTCCAGCGTCCCATCAAATATTAGACGTAACAAACTCAGGAACTTTTGATCGTGCGCCTCGGGCGCTGCTGTAAAAATGGCATTACCATTCATCAATCTGATTCTTGCCACGACGATTTGTAAGAATTTTAAGAAGACCTTTAAGTTATGGTCGCAAATGGATGCTAACCCCGTTATGGAATCTAACACTAGACGGATTTTTTTCAAATCTTGCCTAGCTTTTTCGATGGCGATTGAGACAATTGTTAGGTCGGCCGGATTATTGACAATGTATTCACTTGAAGATTTGCCTCCCAACTTCCAAGAGTAGCAGTCAATGATTCGTAACATGCCGCTTTTTTTGTATGGTTCAATGTCAAACCCGAAGTTTTTCATTGATTTACTTATTTCCTCAGGGGATTCATCCGTGGCCACGTATATGCATGGTTCACCAATTATGAGGCCGTTGTAGAGAAACTGTTTACAAAAAATAGTTTTTCCAATGCCCGATGGACCTAATAATAACAATGATTCGGGGGGTATTTTTCCTTCGACAAATCTCGATGAACCAGGGAAAACGTCGACAGGTTTCATTAATTCATCACATTATGATGTGATCTATTGCAATAAATCTCTTTGCTTAAAGAAAATAGAGAGGAGTTATGTCTTTTACTTTCACCGGGCTTCCTTCCTAAACAGTTTTGATTGAAAAACAATATGGCTGTAAAAATAACTACTATTAATTGCGTCAGAATTAGAAAAATAGCATGTTAATCACCCTCTCACTATATTAACCGAAAGGACGCAAAACATCATGAGACTTCTAAAAGTTTTAATTGTAAGTAACCGTTTGTTGCTTGCATCTTATATTAGAGCTAAAGCCTTAATTCTTTCAGCTAGCGCAGCCAGTTTTTTCGAAAAAGGGTGTTCTGGCTGCTCAACTGCGAAGAGGAATTCATGCCTACTAAACTGAATATCGCAAAAACATGGAATAGAACCGACAATCTTTGTTCCAAAGCTTTTTTCTAGATCTGCTTCAAACGCTTTTTCATTTGCTCTCAAATTATATTCATTTATTGGGGAGGCTCCTGGAACCTTGTTGAGGATTATGAAATACTTGGATCCAAACTTTGTTAACGAGTCATATATGTCGGTTACCATTTTCTTTGTGCCTTCAATGTCAACATCATTATCCTTCATTATGAGAAGTAGTATGTCCGCGGTTGCCAAAGTGTTTATAGACCAGTACCTAATCCCCGGGCTCGTGTCCAAAAAGAGATAATCTATTTTGTATTCCTCAAACAGCTGATTCTTAGCCGATAGAAACCTCCTAAGCGCGGCGAGTTGCCATTTCATTTCGTGTTTGATCTCGATATCACGGACATCCTCTTTTCCAGGGCTTGAGAAACCTAAGAAAAGTTTGCCATCTAGTCCAAGCTCAGGACTTAAATCGACGAGCACGTCAGAGATATCTGCTTCCCCACTCAAAAGATTGTTCAAGTATAAACGGGGAGTCTTTCGAAAATATATTGTCATGCTAGGCGCATATAAATCAAAATCCAGAAGGCAAACCCTCATGCCGCTTTTTGCGAAAAATGCCGCGAGATTTGAAATCAAAGTTGTCTTTCCCGTTCCACCTTTGTACGAGTGGAGAGCTAAGGTTTTTCCAGGACTCATATTTTCTCACAATTAGATTGTATGGGTGTTTACATTAATTACATTATGTGAAAAGAACTAGAATATTATATTTTTCAAGGTAGTCAAGTTTTGATTTTACTCTTTCTTCTTTGACTCCAAAACGGCTTTACCAACTTTTTCTATATGCTCTTTCAATCTCCTCTCGCGTATCTTGAGTTCAGGCAACGTTTCCTTCGCGCGTAGTACTGGAATAATAGAGAGAAAGGTAATCAGGCTCAAGATTTGAGAAAACGAGCTCTCAGAACCTGGAGGAAAAATTTTGGGGACGGGAACAGAGGAAAAACCAAACAAGATAGATATTGGAAGGATATATCCTATTCCGTAGAACTTTTCTCTTGAGCCCGAAACTGATAGGTCACCTGGTACAGCTAAGAACACTACAAAAAACAAGCCCCAAGCCATCCCTGAGATTGCCAAATAGATAGTTACAGTTGTTTCGCTAACTCCAAAGAAACCGAGCAGGACAAAACTGGATGCTAACACAATTAGTCCGAAGATTATTGGCAGTTTGCGTCCAAACCTGTCAGCTACAACGCCGGACATAAAGCCAAACACTGCTATGAAAACGTAGCGTAACGTTGTCATAGTAGGAGATTCCATTCCGGCGGGTATCAAATTCGAAGCCAGACATGAAGTTATGCTGAACATCACCCATGGAATAAGATAGAAGAAAAACTCTCTGTAGGTTCCACTTGGCAAACGAGTTTTCTCTGTCAGTTTTTGCCCTTCTCCATCGCACTTGTCACAAACCAGCGCAAAAATGCTGGTTAATCTTACAATCGCCATCAACAGAACAGCGCCCAATATTCCCAGATCAAATATTCCTATAACCCCTATGGTGGCAAACGCTATAACGAATGTTCCTAGAATTACTGTTCCTGAAACTCGTGCTCTTTCTTCAACATCCGTGTAATCTCCAATGAGAGCCATGCTGCTTGGCAATCCCAATCCTAAAGACATACCCAAAAAAAAGCTATATATTGCTGCAAAGAACGTTCCCTGAAATATTGCCACTAGTATCATTGAAAACGTGCCCAAAAGTATTGATGTGATCAGTAGTTTTCTGCGGCTAATTCTCACTGCAATGACGCTCCCTATAATTGACCAGAGAACTGCAAATGCATAGAACAAAATTTCACCAGTTTGGTGGGCGCTCCACAAAGGATCGTTCGGGGTTATGGCTTCAAAAATATCTGGCATGAAGATAATAAATAAGAAGAACCATGCGAGAGTTCCTGAATTTAGAAGAATGGCTGCCAAGAACTTTCTTGAGGAAATCCTAAGATCCTTCGTCAAGAATCCCAGATTCAAGCAGCCACCACAAATCTAATATATAAATTATAGTTGTATATCAGTTTTGAGGAGGGTAAAAATAGTCATGCCAAAATATGATGACCCAGCAAATGCGGGAAAGGCACGCGCGCGTGCTAACAAAATGCTGAATACATATCAGGTTTTCGAGCCAGCAAACTTCAAAAAAATTATGAATGCTGTGGATCCGATCTTCAAGGCGGCCGATTTTGTTAACGCTTGCAAAGCCCTAAATCCACCTTTGGACGACACTCAAATAAATTGGCTGGCGGTCTATCTGATGCAATGCAAAGACGCTGTCTACGGAACGATTCCGGAAGCCGCGTCTACCGGTTGGTAGACCTTCAGCACTTTCACGCTTTCAGATGCATAATCTATCAACACGGGCGTTAGCTGCATTAGTGATTACTAGAAGCAAGCTGCAAGCGGTGCTCGGTCTTAGAATGCTCAACTTGCGGTGAGCTTCTTCCTTATTTTTTTTGGCTAAGTTACGCACATATTCAAAGGCTTCAGTCTCAAAGCAGAGCTTCAAGAGCGACTTCATGTCTGACGGACTAATCCTATTCTTGTTAACAATTTTTTTTATTATTGCGTATTTTTCAGTCGAAAATTTTGCTGCATAAAGCAGTGGCAATGGCACGCTTTCATACTTTATCCTGTGGGGAAGATCTCCCTTCACGTTGAGACAGTCCTCAACTTCATCTGCAAGTCTTGAGATGAAGCCCAATCTTCTGCCAAACTCTGATAAAGCCTCAATTTCACTTGGTTTTCCATCACCCATCATAGCGCCAATTCTAGAACATGCCTCAGTCTCAGCCATTTCTTTCCACAAAACATTCTCATAATAATCTAAATCTGTGTCCACTTTTCGTCTGCATTGTGTTTCCATAAACTCTGCCTCGCAAATTTCCACAGATAAATTTCCATATGCCTCAAGAACATCCGCAATTTTAGTTGGATTGCCAGTTTTCCTGATCATTTCATGAGCAAAGGTCCAAGCCTTCACGATAAGAAGGTCACCAACCAACAAAGCGGTATCGACTCCATGAAGCCCCAAAATTGTCTTTCTCAAATGCTTATTTGCTGATCTGTCCAAGATGTCATCATGTATGCCGAATCCCGACGAGGCAAGAGTAAACATAAGAGCAGCGTCCTGTGAAACTTCAGGGTTACCTCCAACGGCTTCACATGAAAAAAAAGTTAGACTTGGTCTATTCAAGTCTCTCCAATAGTTTTTGACGTCTTCCAAAGCTGCCAGTAGTTTTGGGTCTCTCACTCGCGAAACTGCTACTTGACCGAACTTCTCCAGAATTTTCTCGCATCTTTCTCTGATGAGCGTATTCAACTCTATGTGAGCAGGTTCCTTGTCTTTTGAGGTCATATGCACCCCTTATTAATTCAAATAGTGAGCCTTATTACTGTTTTAGTGGGCATGCGGAAGTTTTTCAGTAAGTAGCATTGTTTTCGCATTTTTTTATCACCTTCTTGTGCCACCTGCACAGGATTCAACTTGCAAGGAAATCAAATTACTCCAGAAAAGCACGATTATTTATACATCTTAAATCAAGTGACAATTATGAAACGTGTTAAAGACGTTGCAATTGTGGGTGGCGGACCCGCAGGAGCCTACTGTGCCTATAATCTTGCAAGACAAGGCATTAAACCTGTTATTCTCGATCATTCTCATCCAAGAGAAAAACCATGTGGCGGCGGAATATCACCCCCTGTTCTGAAAAAGTTTCCTTTTGTAGAAAAGTTTCGGTCAAGAGGCTTCACATTTGGCAACTTCAAAATTATCTCATGCATAGACACCCAAGTAATGACCAAAAGTCTTGAGAACGGATTCTGTATTTCTAGAAAATGCTTTGATCAAGGAATACTCGAAATGGCCATACAAAACGGAGCAAAAATAGTGAAAGAAAAAGTCATGGATGTCCAAGAGAAAGGAAAAATATGGAACGTAATAACTAACAAGACCATATTATCAACAAAAGTTCTCGTTGGAGCTGACGGAGTAAATAGTATAGTTCGACGCAAAACAGTAGGGCCATTCTCTAAAGAAAACCTTGCATTGACTTACGGCTACTTCACAAATAGTCTTGAAAAGGACAACGCAACCATCAAATTCCTCGCCGAGATACCCGGCTACATCTGGGTTTTTCCGGGAAAAGTCCACTCAAACATAGGCATCGGCAGTGAACTCAAACATGGAAGCATGCTTAAGAGCCTCCTGGATGCCTTCATAAATTCTCATTTTCCTGAAATCAAAATTGTTTCAAGATACGCTGCAATGCTCCCGTCCGCAAGCGATCCCAAATTCTTTAGAATTCCGTGCGCTGGCGAAAACTGGATCTTAATCGGAGATGCAGCAGGACATGTTGATCCCATATCCGGTGGAGGAATCCTCTACGCTCTATGGGGAGGAGAATTGGCTGCTCAAGCAATAGAAAGCAACGACCTGAAATCATTTGATAAGACATGGAAAGAGGAGTATGGCGTGTTCCTCGAAGAACGCTGCAAGAACAAAGAGGCCTTCTACGATCCACTGAAATCAACCATCTCGATGTTCATAGGTTTAGCCAACAAGACCTATTTTTGGCCTCCAACATGAACCTAGGAAGTGTAGCCAGAAACAAAGTGAGGAAAAACACCAACATGAATCAAAAGATAAGTGGACTTTACAAAGAGATTTTTTCCAACGCCGCGGAAAGAAAGGCAAAAGGAACTGAACTAGAATTGCGTGTTGACGTTGATGGGGTGCGCCCATTGAACGTTATTAGTGGCGATATTTATTCAAATTCTGAGAGAACTAGGAAGTATCTCAGTTCATTCATATTTCAAGGGGTCAAGAAAATCGAAACCCCGACTAATGGAATCCTATTAATCGGAGAGAAAGGAAAATTCAGTCTAGATTCAGACCATTTCACAGATATGCAAATTACAATACCTCCAAATTCACATCCCCCAAAAGCCGCTTTTCAATGGAAAAATAGGTCGGGCTCCGTATCAAAATGCCTGTGCAAATACGTATCCAAATACTTCAGAAGCGTTCATCTGGAACACGACTATGAGGTGGGTGTTGTGCCCTTGGAGCCATATGAAACCACTGATCTTTTTTCTCCATCTCCGCACCGGTCGCAACCGATTAGCATAATTGATGCTTTTGCGGAGGCTGGCATTGAGATAATAGTTGTAAAAGAGAAGAAGGATTCAGTTATTCCTCCTAAGGGAATTCCCAGATCAGTGTGGACCGACAGTGAATTGCACAAGGCTATGCTTAAGCATTTTACGTTGTTTAAAGACGTTCCTCAATGGAACGTCTGGCTTTTATCTGCGAATGAGTACGTGATGTCAAACATAAATGGAATTACAATAGACCGCAAAGGAAAGAAAAGGGGAGGATGTGCAGTTTTCCAAAGCGCAACTGGGTGGAAGAGCACTGAAGAAAAAAGAATGCGGCTATTTATCTACGTTCACGAGCTGGGCCACTGCTTTAATCTTCATCATCCTTGGAGTAAACTTCAAGCTGACCCATTAGCGGAGACGGCCGGGCACGCCACCTTATCTTGGATGAATCTACCTTGGCGATACTATTTATCCGAAGAATCTCGCGGGGAAGAGGCTTTTTGGGAAGCTTTTGATTTTCAATTCAGCAATTCAGAATTAATGCATCTACGTCACGGATTCAGAAATGATGTTATCTTTGGCGGCAACCCAATCGACAAAAAAATCGACACAAAATCCACCATCAAGGGAGCAGAGAAGAGCGCTACAAGATAGACAATGAAACTTTGATAACGTAATTTGAAATTGATTGGTTGGCACCGTGTGATTGTGACCTATTTTTCTCTAAACACGGACATTGCTGGAAAGACTTCGATTCCATTTTTGTCTATTGTATATGGCACAAGGTTTAGGTTGACATTGGCACCCCTCATCTTCTCAACTTGCAAGGCTCTTGTTGTGGCTCCTCCATAAAACAGAGTTTGCATCATTATGACGCCATGGACCAAGAATTCTTCATCCAAAGGGGTTCGTTCTAGGCCCAAATAACTCAGCTCTGTGGTTACGACCGTAGTGGCGCCTATGTCCGACAAGGCTTCAATAAGATCTACGCTTGCAGTTCTTCGCTCGATTGGGTCTAGAAATCGATAAAACAGATTCGCAAGTGTGTCTAACGCAACCCGTTTAGCATCAATCTGTTGGATCTTAGCTTGCAGTTCCTCAATCAGCCTATCAATTGGCAGCTGCTTTCCTCGCAAACTGCTCGTTTCTTCTTTCAGCATTCTTTCTTTGAGCATGGCCACTCTAGACAATCTGGTAGCGTCTATGAATGCGAACTTGCCTTCTTCCTCCGCCTTTTTGAAGTCCCATCCAAACTTCAACATTTCAGAATAGAAGTGGTCCTTGCTTTCATCTAAGCTTACAAAGATTCCATTTTCGTTATATTGAGAGATTCCTTTGTACAAGAATTGAGCTGCAAGAATTGTCTTTCCGGTACCTGGTCCTCCTATTACCAGAATAACTCTTCCTTTCGGGAAGCCTCCGCTTATTAGCTCGTCTAAGCCTTCAACTCCAGTTGGCATATGTTCCGGCAAATTAACTCACCTATGAAAAATTATGGTTTTCAGTAGATATTTATAATTTGCGTAAGGTGTTTTAGCCGTTGCAGGCACCTCACTTATCTGCCAAGCATAAAATGCTTGATTGACGAGACTGTGGTAATTGAGAATTTTACCAGCGTTGTTAATAGGAGATAGTGTTTTGAAGATTCGAGCATTATTGTGCACAACACCTGCAGGTCCTCAACTTTCCGGAAACAGTTCTATGTTATTCCAAGTGATTCTTTCATAACTTCTATGTCCAAACTGCCAGCGCTAAAGGTCTTGCCAGTTCTCATGTTGTTTATCGACACGACTGCTGGAGCAAATATGTTGGGGTCAATTTTGTAGAAGTCAAAGCCTGCTTCTCTGAAGATTTCTAGAAAACGGGGGTTTTTCTCTGCAAGCCTTTTGGCTTCCTGAAGTATTCTTGATGAGGAGGAAGGTGCCTGTTTCACGATGTTCTTAAGTATCTGTTCGTCTTCGTATTTGAGGGTGTAGTTCGTTACTCCTCCGTAAAGAATTGCATCATTTGTTCTCCCCATCGCCTCATCGGAGCTTGGATGAACCGGTACGATTGGCGCGTAGCCCCAAGCATGCTTTACGATCAGGGGGTCAAGGCCTAACCTTTCGAGTTTATGCAGTCCTGTTTCGACAATTCTTCCTGAAACTTGGGTGGCTCCTGTTGAACTCGTGGTAGAAAACATGATTAGGAACAGGTTTTTGGGCTTGACTTTACATTTCTCAGCAATTTGCTTGATGACAGCCCCTGGCGGTTTTTTTTCTGTTTCGAGAACAAGTACTGCGGTGTCTGCTTCGTCTTTGTACTTGAGTTTTTCGTAGAGATGCTTGGGTTTAAGGGCTAACGCTCGAGCTGGACCAGATGCGATAGCCGAGTATCCGTCACTTTTGATTTGCCAACCTGCGAATTGAGATGCCAAAGTGGACAGTGCTGGGTGGTCTGTTATTACAAAAACCGAGGGTAATACTATGTCTCCGTATTGTATCGGAATAACATTTGCTTTTCCATATCCACCCAAGCATATTTCGGTAATTATCTCCCCTGCGAAGAAGCCGCCATCCGCGTTGATGCCTGCGTCTATTAGTGTTGCTCCAGACGGTGTTTCTTCCACAGTAACATTGTACCTTTCAGATTCATTACATAGTTTCTGAACTAATCTTAAAGCTGCAATGTTCAAGCTAATCTTTGACAAGGACATTCCAATTCCTCAGTCAATATTTAATAGACAATTAACAATTTGCTAGGATAGGATAAGTTTTTCCCCAGAATAAGCTTAGTGACTTCAGTTTATTAACTCTCAGGTTAGCAGGTTTTTAAATTAAAAATCTGAGTTTCAGCGAGCGATTGTTTTCTCTTCGAACAAAGGTTCTGGAGCAAGTTTTTGGGCTAAAGCAGCTTAGAATAGGGGTAAGCCTTTCCTGCAGATTCCGAGAGGCTAACCGTGACTTTTATAAAATAGACTCAAACCTGTTTGCACCAGCCGTTTTGATGATTAACAATATTAAGACAGCTAGCACAATGCGAGCTGGGCAAATAAACAATGAAGCATTAAAAGAGTCCTTCAGCCTCAGTTGAGCTGTTTTCTAGAATTTTTCCATAGTTTTGTTACTCACTTCTCTACAGTAGTCACCCTAGGTGTGATACGTTTCGTTGAGAAGAATGTTCTGACGAAATCGTTGAAGCCTTTGTTGCCCATTAAGGCGGCTATTATCACGCTCATTATGATCACTTCGCCTGTGGCTTTTACCAGTACGGTGATAATAGCCGCTGTTCCAACTTCGCTTGCTAGGAATAATGGCATAAGATAGGCAAAGTATGCGTAGGTGAATATGGCTTCAGGAACATACGCCAGCAAGGTTGCTGGGATTCCGAGAAGTGATGAACGCGGCTTTTGTCCTAGGCTCAAGCTTTTAGCTATTAGTCCAGCTGCTAAGCCTGACAGGGCTTTTCCTATCGGTAGACCTATAAGACCAAGCCATGAACCCAATCCCAAAGGACCGAACATTATTCCAGGTAAGGCTCCTGAAAGGATTCCTGTAACAAAGCCTAAGGTGGGTCCTCCGTAGAAGCCGGCGATTAAGGCGGCGATTAAGGAGAAATCTAATGCAATTCCTGGCGCGATTGGTCCTGTGTAGTAAGAGATTGCAAAGAGGACGTTTCCGAGGGCACCCATCATCAGTGCAAACGTGAGTTTTTTTGCGTTCATCATTTTCATCTCTTTCTGGGTTTTACTGCGGTATAATTATTTAAGCGTAGCTACCCAAAAAAGAGTACATTGATTTGCTTAAAATTGATAAATACGCTCCACCAATAATATCCTTGGAGTGAACAGCTGTGTCCGAAGTTGCCAACTTTTCTTCCAACGAAATCAAAAGCTGGCTTGAAAACCAAACCAGTTCCATTCTCACTCCAGTGCATGCGCAAGCTCAGCAATTTCGAGACGACATGCACATGGCAATTCAAAACGTCGCAGACGTCAGCAAAATGCTCCTAGACGACAGCGCGAAAGAAATCGAAAAGAGAAACATGCGCGTTTACAATCGAGCCAGAGCCTTAAACAAGCTGGCTCGTCTGTTCCTTGATAGAATTAGAAAAGTTAACGTTCCCGACCAAGTCTCTTATGACGACCTGAACAAGTTCGCTCAGGAAACTCAAAAAGTGTTCCTCGTGACAGACATCGACATCAAGAACTGGTTTCCACGCATCTCTCCCTTCTTTATTATGGATAGAAGAAAATTTTTGGCAGTTCACGAAAAAGCCAAGGATTCACTGGCAGCTCTCAGCGATTTCCTGTCAAGAGAATACGTTAAAACCAAAACTTTGGAGGAAACATTCCAACTCATAAACGAGTTGCACAATCTGGAAAAACAATTGTCAGACGTCGAAGTGGAAAAGACAAGAATTGAGAACGAACGCCTCCCCTTAGAGAAGGAGATAGCTGAACTGGAACAAAAAACTGCTGAGTTACAAAGCAAAGGTCTAATCAACCAGCTTTTTCTATTAGAAGCAGAAAAAGAAAAATTAAACAAGGAACTAAAACACGCGTTGCGGCGTTTGCAAAAACCCTTCAAAAAAATGAAAGCTTTAGCGTTCCAGAGAGGAGGTGCGGGTTTAACAATAGATGAACGTAACACGCTTGAGCAATATTCGAAAAAGCCTTTTGAGGCATTGGCAGCTGAAGAAGCTGGTTACCCGTTGTTAAAGCAGATTTTGCAGAAAATGGCTCGCTTGATGAGCGAGGGTAAGCTGAAACTGAAGTCAGACAAAGCGCGGAAAGCCAAGCAGACGTTAAATGGAATACTTAAGCGTGATTCCTTGGCTAACTTGTATAAGCGTTGCGCTGAGGTAGCCGCGCGAGAAAGGCAAATTTTGAATTCGGCAAAAATGGAGGAGGTAAAAATCAGTCTCTCTGAATATCAAGAGCATATTAAGCAGCTTAAAGTGCGAAAAACAAGTGTCGAAGCTCATGAGGCTGTCAAGGAACGTGCATACAACGAGATACTGGACAAAATTGGCAGTCACAAACGAGCAATCGAGAAGAACGTGTATGGCTCTCTGGGCAAAAGGGTTCAAATCTTGTAGCGTGCGAGTATTTTGACTGAAAATCTTTCTTTAATAGTCAAAGAATCATTAGCTGTTCAAAGTGACGGCTTCGTCAAAATTGTAGAACGCACCATTGACTTGCTGCGTGGGGAAAGTGGAAGAATTGGAAACCTGAACGTTTCAGAACGATTAGTCAAGCTTGAACCTTTAGGTGAGGCTTTGGTAATTGGCGATTTACACGGAGACTTAGACAGCCTCGTCCGCATCTTAAAAAGCAGCGGTTTCACGCAGAAAATGACTAACCGCAAAGATGCAATTCTGATTTTTCTAGGTGACTACGGCGATAGAGGCGCATATTCAGCAGAAGTTTACCACGCAATTCTGAAGCTTAAACTCGCTTTTCCAGCGCAAATTGTTCTTTTGCGTGGGAATCATGAGGGCCCAGAGGACCTGATGGCTTCTCCGCATGACTTGCCCATGCAATTCCAGATCAAATTCCAGGAAAAGTGGCGGGCTGCGTATTCTAAAATTCGAGAGTTGTTCGCTTGTCTCTATAACGCCGTGCTCGTGGAAGAACGCTACTTGATGATTCACGGAGGCTTGTCACCGAACATCAACAGCATCCAAGACTTGGCACATGCTGAAATGACACATCCTGAACAAGAATTTCTCGAAGACCTGCTTTGGAGCGACCCCAATGACATGGTTAAAGAGGTTTTGTATTCGCCTAGGGGCGCAGGAAAACTTTTCGGCAAAAACGTCACAGAAAAGGTTCTACGAAAGTTAAATGTCAAAATCTTGATAAGAGGGCATGAGCCGTGCGAGGAAGGCTTCAAGCTCAACCACGATGGCAAGGTGTTGACCTTGTTTTCCAGAAAAGGCACCCCGTACTTTAATGAGCATGGCGCTTACTTGCGCTTGCCGCTTTCCGAGAGATTCGAGAGTGCAAAGCAGCTTGTTCCGTGGATTCACAAGTTTTAGCAATGATTTTCTGTTAGAACTGCTCGCGATTAGCTTGCTGGGTTCTTGAACCTTTAGGTAGTCAATTTTTTGATTGACTAAATATTATAAGCGCACTCGGTCAAAGCGGAACCTTCTTAGTTAGTTAATGGTGAAGGAGGTGATTCATTGAATAAGAAAATGTTAATCGCTGCAGTTGCTCTGTTGGTAACTGCTATAGTCGCTACTTGTCTATTGGGCACTGTGAAGCGCGCGCAGAAACAGCCCACAGAAAATACCGTGAGATTGTAAACTGCGCCAAACAAGAAATCATCGTGGTAACCTCTTCGGATGGTCTCATTGCATATGAGAAAAGCATGCCACTGCTGAAGGCTTTATCTAAAAAGTGTGTATCTATAAAGATAGC
>Ga0209636_10003678_pt1 | contig 15650 bp, 15 predicted proteins | sample DeeMarSWOR152_54_FD_187464 | JGI IMG/M metagenome (GOLD analysis project Ga0209636, IMG submission 187464) | Marine sediment microbial communities from White Oak River estuary, North Carolina - WOR-1-52-54 (SPAdes) (version 2) | ecosystem: Environmental > Aquatic > Marine > Intertidal zone >...
CCCCTTCCCCTGAGCCAAAGCATCCTCGTGGTATGGCCCTACATCACATCCCTGATCGCCATAACCCTGGTGTGCTTCGGCTTCTCCTATGCGGTATTCATGCGGCAGGAGATAAGATCGGTTTAGCCGGCGGCTTCTGGATAGGATTCAGGGGCTCGCGGCCCGTTTCAACGTCGCCCCGTATTGGGAAATCCACTCCTCTACATCGAGATACTTCATGGCCTTGCCGTCGTAGCGTTTCCTTGCCCATGGGGGCCTCTCTCCCTCACTTGCCCTCGCCTCTTGAAGGATGGCGTCCAACAGTCGGGCAACTTCATCAGCCGTGAATTGAAATTCTTGGACGAGGGCCATCGCCCCCGAGGCGTTTCGATATTCCGTGATATACTGCTTTATGGCAGCCCTCTGAAGCTCCCTGATGGCCTCGGTCGGCTTTCCCAACCGCTGGGCCAACGATGCAGCGGCCGCATAATTCCGCCGCTCCATCTGCTCGCTCAATGAAGCCTCCAGCTCACGCTCTTCCACTGCCACTCCCGCTAGACTTTTGGCGTAATCGTACTGCCATCCTGCCAGGGCATGGGAGATTTCCCCTTCGCCCCTGGGAAGGCCTGGCTTTCAGTTCTCATACCTTCGGGAAACCGGTCCTTAAACCGGCGGTACAGACGTTCTAAGTGTTCTCTCGGTCTCCTGTAGTACTCGTCTGGCTTCATGTCAATCCAATCCGAGCGCGTTTCCCTTTTTCCCCTCCGCCGGTCGAGGGTGGGGATCACCTTGGTAGCCTCCTTGGCCGATCCATTCCACCGAAAGAGGCCAAAATACCGCTTGTGCACGTGATCGTCCAGGGGAAAAACATCTCATAGGGCCGGTTCGTAGTCGGAAAAACACCAGGCGAAAGCCCCGGGAAATCCATGAACGATCATAAGTTCAAAGACAGTGCGATAATATTTTCCCGCATCGCCCTCCGATATCAGGTCGACATCGCCCAGTTTTTCTCGATCCTCCGGGGAGAGCGCTCCCTCTCCCGGTTCGGTAGGAACGCCGAACTCCCCGAGAAACACCTCCTTCCATCCAAGCCACCCCGTTAAGAGGGCAAGAATGAGCGGGGCTTTTTCATCCAGTGGGCCGTTGCCCACTCCGCATAGCACTGATAGGCGCCCATGGAGAGGAATTATCCCTTCGGTACCCGGCCGTAGTCATCCTCCAGCCTGACGATGTCGTCCTCCCCGAAGTAATCCCCCAGCTGAACCTCGATGAAGGTGAGGCGAGCCTCCCCGATGTTTTCGATGCGGTGTGCAGCTTCGATGGGGATGTCAACCGACTGACCCTCGCCGAGCAGCATCTCCTCCCCATCGAGGGTAACTCGAGCCCTTCCTTCAAGGATAACCCAGTGCTCAAATCGCCTCAAATGTCTCTGGTAGCTCAGGCGTTTCCCGGGATGGACCCAAATCCGCTTGACCTTATGGGTTGGGAGATCCTCGATGACTGAAAATCCTCCCCAGGGTCTGCTTTCCTCACTGAATGTTCTTCGGGATTCCTTCAAATAGCTTTCCTCCAGAGCCTATCTATGCCGTTTCTTCCGGCTAACCCTTTGGGCCGAAAATGGATTTCCGGAAACCATGAAGCGCTTAATCTCGGTTCCTGTGCAGAGAGAAAAAAAGGAGAACAGGCGAACTGCGTAAAAGAATAATTATCCGTTTGTCCATTGTCAAGAAGCGCTCCTAATGAATGATTTCCCTAACCCACCGGAATTTCTCGACTTTGAATGTATATGCTCCTATCAACATATTACACATATTTCCTGGAAAACCCCAACAGGAGACATATATCGTACTGATGAATTGAGCCTTGTTGTATTTGAATGGTATCATGCACGAGCATATCCCAACGGCTTCGAGGAAGGGAGGTATGAGCGTTTTTAAATCAATTTACGGCTTGGGTTTCGCTCTTATGCTTGTCGGGTTGGTCTTCCCCCTCATCCTCCGGGGAGGTCAGGTGGTGACAACAATGGGGGAAGGAAGTGATGTCTTTTAATTCCGGCTGCTCCTGTCGAAGAGAGGGTGCCAGCTGGCCATCTGGCTGACTGATGAGAAGGGGACCCACGTGGATACGGTCTACGTGACCAGGTATGTGGCGAAGAAAGGCCTGGGAAATCGCAAGGGTGGCCTGGATGATAAGTGGGGGGACCCCCGCTTAAGTGCCCTGCCCGTATGGGCCCATAGCAGGGAAGTCGACTACGGCGGGGGCAACTTCTACCCGCCCAAGGACAAACCCCTGCCTGATGCCGTCACCTCCGCCACGCCGAATGCCGGGGAATTCATCTGGATGTGGAAGCCCGAAAAATCGCTCCCAGAGGGGAAGTACTTCTTTTATGTCGAAGTCAACAAAAGCTTCGACAAAAACGACCACCACAACTATAGCTGGTACCGCGGCCAACCCTCCGTCGTATGGCAGGGGAGCCTCGTCGTCGGGACCCAAATATCACGGTGCGAAGCCCAGATTATCGGCCACGGGCATCCGGCGGGAGTCGATGGCCGGATCGAAGGCGACCTCTCGACTCTCACGACCGCTCTCAAGCTCATTGGGGGAATCGAAGCGGTTTATCGGCCGTAGCACGAAAGCGAGCTCGGCTCTTCCCGACTCATAGGTCTTTGAACAAAGGGGGGGAGCGAAAGGAAGCAGTTCCGGGAGTAATTCAATACGCCTCTTCATAAATTCTTTTCGCATCCCCCAACGTGACTTCCCGCAGGTTGTTATTCAAGAGCCTGGTAACAGTCATGGCAGCTTCTGCCATGCTATCAATGACCTCCCTCGGCACCCCGAGCTCGGACAACCTCGTCGGTAGGCCACAGTCACGCAGAAGGTGCCTGATTTTTTCCAATCCCTTACGGGCTGTTTCAAAATCCGAACCCGCTCGTTCTGCACCGAGGGCCAGGGCTATATTGGCGTAACGGTCAGGTGCTTCGGCTATATTGAACTCCATAACGTAGGGCAACAACAGCGCATTGGACACGCCATGGGCAACGTGAAACCTTCCGCCGAGCGGATACGCCAAAGCATGCACGGCAGCAGTGTTAACAGGCCCAAGTCCAAGGCCGCCATAAAGACTGCCAAGCGCCAGATTTGCCCGTGCATCCACATCCTGCCCATTTTCAAATGCCCGCCTTAGATTGGCCCCGATCAATCGTATCCCCTCCAAAGCGTAGAGATCTATCAATGGATGGGCAACGCGATTGGCATACACCTCTATGCAGTGCGTCAGGGCATCTATCCCGGTTGAAGCCGTAATCGAGGGAGGAACCGTTACCGTGAGCATGGGGTCCACATAGGCGGCGTCTGGTACCAAATAAGGGCTGACTACCCCCTTTTTAATCTGCTCGGCCTCGTCGTGGAAAATTGCATTTGGTGAAACCTCGCTACCGGTTCCAGATGTTGTTGGGAAGCAGGCGAGAAATGTTTCCCTTTCGGATAACTTTCCAATGCCGAAAACCTCGTAAATATCCTGTTTGCCGCTTTTTAGCGCGGCAACCAATTTCGCCACATCTAATGCGCTACCGCCCCCTATACCAACGACCGCGTCCGCTTTGGCAGCCTGGGCTGCCCTCAACGCATCATTGAACATTTCCACCGTGGGCTCGACGGAAACCCTATCATGAACCGTCAACGATAGGGCTTGTTTCCTTAAACCATCAATCAGCGGATCAATAACGGGCAAAATTGGTGGAGCAGTGACGACAAATACCCGTCTGAGTCCAAGGGTTGCAAAATATTCTCCGAACTGCATTGCACAGCCGTTGCCAAAAACGAGCCGATTCGGCTGAATTAGGGTTACCCCTCTCATCCGCAGATTACCTCCCGTGACGCATAGGAGCTTTTCCTCAGGTGAGGGTACTATAGGACAGAGAATGATACGAGTCAACGGAAAAGGCATTCGGAGTTTCCTGATTTTCCCGAGAACGCCCTTGTTTCCTCGCTTCAATGCTTTCAGGCCTTCTGCCCTCATTCCCTTTCGGTCAGAGTGCGTGTTTCGTGTCCGTAACCCGTGTCCGTTGGCCGTTATCCGTATCCAATATGTGTTATTTGCTACTGGGCATTTCTCCTCCCGCCTCTAGCTTCTCGCTTGACGTCTCGAAAAAACTCGCTCCTCGCCGCTCAAAAATCTTTTTTCGATCATTTCAAGACCTGCTTGGTTGCAAAAATCGCCTAAGGCTCTCCTTGGTTCCCAAGACTTGGCGAAAAAATCTTTGATTCGCGCTCAGAGCTCGTTTTTCCGCTCTCCCAGAGATCTCTCCATTTGGACTTTGTCATTTGAGATTTGACATTTGAAATCTTACCTTCTGCTTCCAACCCCTAACCTTTTCCCCCTTTCCAACTGCAGCACCGCAGCACTAAATAATGTCCGCTCCAGGGAACAAGGGCAACGACCATCTGCGATGTGATGTTTTTTAGAAGATCCCGCTCTAGGTCCAACGGCGTTCTCTCATGAAAAATCCAAGGAACAATGCTCCTGTAATTGGGAACTTACGCGAAATATCCCTACGGAAACGCAAAAAAGACTTGATCCCTTTTGATTTCTGGACCATGTTATTACCATTCGAGTTCTCGGCCAGTCGGCCCAGTATATAACGGTAAGGAGGGAGAAAGATGGAACACGTAAAGGGATCCGTATATGTCGAGTTGATTTCGCCGGGATGCAATGTGGGCATCATCGCCACGGCGAAGGGAACCCTGATTGTGGACACCCCGTTGGTTTCCCGTCAGGCCGCGGCGATAAACGACGCTCTCCTTGCAGCAGGCCATAGACCTGTGCGCTTCATCTCCTTCACCCATCCCCATAGCGATCACGTTCTCGGCAGCAACCTTTTCGGGGAGGATGCGCTTGTTATAGGCACCCGCGCCATGTATGAGAACATGGCTAAACACGACCCCGCCGTGGTGAAAGCATGGATCGAAACCTGGACCTGGGAAAACCCGGATGACGTAAGGGAAATGATGGAAGCCCGGGTTACGCCGCCCGAGGTGGTGTTCGAGGGCGAACTGACCCTCCGCCTAGGCGGTGTCGAGATATGGTTTTTCCCGCTGCCGGGCCACTTGGCGGAACACCTGGGGGTCTTGGTTCCCGAGGCGGGTGTGCTCATCACGGGCGACACCCTCTTCAACGGCCACCACCCGTATATGGGACAGGGCAACTTCGGGGTTTGGCTCAAGAGCTTGGCCAAAATCAGGGATCTCAAAGCTGAACGAATCATTCCGGGTCACGGCCCGGTCTGCGGCTACGAGGCGCTGGACAAACAGCAGCGCTATATGGAAAGGATGATGGAGATTCGGGCCAAGTGGGATCCCGCCGAGGACGAAGACGCCATTCCCGCTGGCACCGTCGACGAGCTGCTGGCCTTCTATCCCCTGCACGGCCGGCCACGGGCGATGATGCGGGGACGGGTCGTGGAGAGCATTCGCGTTGCCGGAGATCCCCAGTTCTAATCGCACTCAAAGGAGGTTAGTCAAATGCACGGCAAAAATCCGAAGGAGATGGAAATTAAGATAACGGACGATATTCTACGCGGGGTGTATGCAAACACCATGGCTGTAGCCCATACGACAGAGGAATTTATCCTCGACTTTATAAATATCTTTCCGCCGACCGGAATTGTTAATGCCAGGGTAGTGATAAGTCCAGGCCACATGAAGAGGATAATAAAGGCGCTCAACGACAATGTCCTGAAATATGAATCGAAGTTTGGCACAATAAGAGAAGCTCCTGAGCCACGGGATTTCCCTTCAGCATAAGGGGTGAGCCAGCAAGCTTGATTTTTTAAGAACAACGGCTATCGAAACGAAATCTTAACTCCAAGGCAGATGAGGTGAGGGTATGATGACAAGGAGACTGGGATTTATTGGCATCGGAAATATGGGCCTACCCATGGCGTCCCGTTTGATTGATCGGGGCTATCGGTTAACCGTCTTCGATATCCGGGGAGATGCCCTTCAACCCCTCGTAGCACGCGGTGCACGGGTTGGGAAGTCGCCCGCGGAGGTCGCCTCCGAAGCGGAGACTGTTTTGGTTAGCCTGCCAAGGCCCGAAGTCGTTCGGGAAGTGGCCTTAGGCATAAATGGCATCGTGAAAGGGTCTATCGCGAGGATTTACGTCGACCTATCGACGACGGGACCCAGGGTGGCCGAACAGGTGGCGGATGGGCTTGCCGAAAAAGGGATTGAGGTTCTCGACGCTCCAGTGAGCGGTGGCGTTTCAGGGGCGAAGAAGGGAACGCTGACGGTAATGGTCTCGGGACCACTATCGGTATTCGAGGACGGTAAACCCCTCCTTGAAATCATCGGCAAGAAGGTGATCTACGTAGGCCAAAGGCCCGGGTTGGCTCAAATGATGAAGCTCGTGAATAACTTGCTGTCGGCAACCGCGATGGCGGCTTCATCGGAGGCGTTCGTGTTGGGTACAAAGGCCGGCCTGGACCCCGAGATCATGTTGAAGGTCATCAATCAAAGCACCGGTCGGAACACCGCGACGGAGGATAAGTTTCCGGGGGCAATCCTTCCGAGGACTTTTGACTGGGGTTTCAACACGGATCTCATGTATAAAGACGTCAAACTCTGCATGGAAGAAGCTGAGACACTGGGAGTTCCAATGTGGGTGGGAAATGCCGTTCGGCAACTTTGGGCATACGCCGTAAGCCAGGGCGGTGGACCTCGTGATTTTACAACGATTATTCAATACATCGAGTGCTGGGCCGGGGTAGAGGTACGTGCCCCTCGTTAGGAAACCTCGCGAAAAGAAAGGCAGAGCCGTATTTGGCTCTGCCTCAGATCGCTTTCCGCGGTACGTCTTCGAACCTAGATATGCTGTTCCTGTTCTCCCCGGAAAACCCTGAAAGAGCGTCTGTGTCCTCCGAGGAAGTTCTTTGCCTTTTTGATCATGAATTACCTTTTTTCCCCATGTATTACCGAAGTCAAGTAGCCATGAAATCTTTCTTGCTGTTCATACGGTAAGGGTTTTGTCGTCCACGTTAAGATCAGAAATGTAATCAAACCCGCTAACATCCCCCAGACCGTATTATAAATACCAAGCGGGAACTTCCAAATTGCAAAGGTGATAAATGCAACGGCGCCGGCGACAATTAAGCTCCATAAGGCGGCCGTTGTCCCCACCCTTGGCCAGAACAACACCCCTATTGTCGGAAAGATGTAGGCCGCGATACAAATACCGGCACCAGCCGTTCCCAGGACCACGATAAAGCCGGGCTTGGTTAAAACGAAGAAGAACATTACTACGGTAACCACTAATACGAATATCTTTCCGATGATAGTCTGCCTTCTTGCATCTGCCTCCTTATCGATATATTTCACCCATATATCCTGAGTGAGGAGTGAGCTGGCCGATATAAGCTGCGAATCAAGGGTAGACATACCCGCCGCAAAAGCTGCAGAGGTTATCACCGCTCCCACATACGGCGCATATTTGGCAAGGAGGGAAGGAATAATCGCATCCGTCGCCTTTCCCGTTAGGCCAGGGAGCAAAACCAGAGCACTAATACCAATTAGCATAACGGTTACCGTCTGGAACCATGGGCTCAGGATGGCAACGCTTACTGCCGATTGGGCAATGGTCTTACCGGATCTGGCCATGAAGGACCTTTGCATCATGTGAGGAAGGAGCGGTGAGAACGCCCAGGTCATGATGAAGGCAAACCACATATTCCATTTAAACCTCCCGGGGTCAAAGATCTCCGGATGCTTTTCGGCAATAATTCGGAAGGGATTTCCTCCTGTCAACTTGATAGCCCATATCGCCAAGACTAGCAGGACTATCAAGAAGAATAACCCCTGCAATACGTCAGACCATACCACTGCCCGCAGTCCGCCGAAAAAAGTATACAAAGCGATAACGATTACCATAATGAGCGCCCCAGCCCAAAAGGGAATGACCCCGCCAGTAGCTGCCTCAAACGCCAACCCTCCACCGAGCAGCTGAATGCTCATATAGGGGATCAGGGCGATGATACCGATTATTGCGACGATTACCCTCATCGCCTCACTCTGGTAGTAATCGGCAAACATATCAGATGGCGTTATATAGCCGAATTTCGAACCTAACAGCCACATTCTCACGCCGAATATCCAGATCATTAACGGCCACAATACGTTGTAGGTAATCATACAAGACATAAAGGAAGTTCCAAATCGATAGTTGGTCCCCACTGCCCCTAAAAAGGTCCACATGCTCGCGTAGGTAGCGATCAATGTTAAGGAGAGGACCAAGGGCCCTAACGTCCTCCCAGCAAGGAAGTAATCCTCGGGGGTCAGCTTGGTTTTCTTCCAGCCATAATAGCCAATGACAAAAGTCAGGAAAACGTAGAGAATAAATACCAGGATTACCACTGCTGTGATAGACATGTTATTCACCCCTTTTCTTTTCCAAATTTTTTACCCTAGTCTTTTGACAAGATCCTTCCACATAAAATAGATACCTACAATTGCGATTGTAGATATCACGCAGATCAAGAAGACGAAAAAGAGCGGAAATGGTAACCCGAAGACGAAGGGGTACACCGATTTGGCGATGACCCTGAAATTCTGAAGGTTCATGAGGATAAAGAAGATGGCGATCCAGATGAAGACCAATCTGAATTTCAATGATCTCGGCCACCACCACGGCTTATTGGGAATTTTGTAAACTTCATTGCTCATGGATATCACCTCCTATTCGAGTTCTTTCGATTCCCGCCTCTATTACCATAAATTAAATATAAAAGTAAAACCCTAATTTGGTTAATTACGGCAAATTATACTTAATTCCTAGAACTCGTAAATTAAATTTATCAATAAATTCTGTGACTTAAACCATATAAAAATGCATGCTAAATTCTTATGTTTGAAAATCTCACCAAATCATAGATTATCTTCATATATCTCTTATTTTCTGTCGATTTTAAGAATTTTCTCACGGAGAGAATTCGGATATTTTCTTCTTTTCATCTCTTCAAGGCTCTGTTATTTTTAAAATAATCGGCGAAGACAATTGGATACCGAAGTCTATCCGATTGGTTAAGTGGTAAATACACGGAGTAATAGCTAGAGAGCAGTCAATCCAACAAGGAGGGGGTATTATGGTTGAATATGAAATCTATGCGATAAAGTACGCGGGGCCTTTTACCAGTTCCGGCGCCTTCCTCATGTGGCAGAGGGACTGGGAAAAGGTGGAAAAGAGAAACTACTATTTCTGGTGCGTCAAAGGGAATGGAGAGACGGTAATTGTCGATGCGGGTGTATCCCCCGATCTGGCCAGCGAAAGAAACCTTACCGGATACATAAGCCCGGCGGAAATCCTAGCCCGAATCGATGTGAAGGCCGAGCACATTCAAACTGTCATACTCACCCATCTCCACTGGGATCATTCCAGCGGTACAATCCTTTTCCCGCAGGCCACCTTCCATATTCAGCAGTCAGAGTACCGTTTCTGGTTAAACGACCCAGTGGCAACTCGTCCTCCTTTCAAACATTTGTCCGATGAAGCCGCTAAAGCTCATCTCGCTTCTCTCGAGGGGACGGACCGAGTTGCCCTTCTCGACGGCGACCGGGAAGTTCTCCCGGGCATTGAATGTCTCTTGGCACCTGGACACAGCGTCGGTTTACAGGCTGTGGCCGTGAACACGGCGAAAGGCACTGCAATCCTCGGCTCAGACTGCGCCCACATCTTCAGGAACTACCGGGAGGATTGGCCCAGCTCCATCATCGTCGATTTGGTGGAGTGGATGAAAACATACGACAAACTGCGGGCAAGGGCCTCCTCCATCGATCTGCTTTTCCCGGGCCATGACCCGATCATGTCGCAAGACTATCCCGAGGTGGCGGAAGGTGTGACCCGCCTCGTATAAGAATCTCTTCCTTGAAGTTCCTTGAGGCACTTGTCGCTCACCTTGTTGAACGCGCCCTATCGAGATCTCGCTAGGCGTGTAGCAGATTCCCCCACGATCATGATTCCGGGCCGGCCAGCGCGGTGGCCGTAATCTCCACATGGGCTCCCGCTGGCAATGATTTCACCTCCACCGTAGTGCGGCCTGGTGGGTTGGCCCTGAAATACTCAGCGTAGACCTCGTTCATCTTGGAGAACTCCGTCAGATCGGTCATAAAGACAAAGGTACTGACGACCAAGTCCATGCGTGAGCCCGCCTCCTCAATGATGGCCTTGATGTTCTCCAGGGTTCGCCTTGTCTCAGCCTCAATCCCACCGGGTACCATCTGCTTTGTCACGGGATCAATGCCCTTCTCCCCGGCAACGAAGATAAAGCCTCCGGCTTTGATACCTTGGGAATATGGGCCTACGGGAGGACCGGCCTTGTCGGTCTTAATGATCTGAATGGCTTTGCCCGTTCCCTTTGCCATCGGAGAACCTCCTTTTTCCCTTACTCTTGCGTTCGTCATCAACTCCCTTTCTCAACAATTTCAGCTCCTCTCCCCAATCCTTAATTATGCGGAGCCCACGGAGAACGATTCAAACTGAAAGAGGTGATATTCCCTCATCGACCCACGGGGCAGACGCGAATGCACTTCCCATAGCAATAGCAGGGGCCTCGATTCTCCCGACAGCGAGAGAGATCCGTCCGTGCGGGAGGGGAAAGCCAGATAGCCTCTGAATCGATATCGGGAAGGAAGCTGATTGCCCTTGGCGTACACTCATCGGCGCAAACCCCGCAACTCTCACCCAGGCACACCTTCTCCTTGAGGAGGCTGTTCGGCTCAAGGGGAGCCTCAGTGATGACCGAATTGAATCGGATTCGAGGACCGTATTGTGGGGTTACGGCAACGTTGTTCAGGCCAAACTCGGCGAGCCCGCTTAAGACCGCGGCATGGCGCTGGCTGAAGGGACCGAACCCGGAATTCTTCGTCATATCCATGAAACGACTGTGCCTTTCCCCATAGGTGGCCGGAAAGTATATCGAGGGGTAGCCCCGATCCTCCAGAAAGTTGGTCAGTACGAGCGCGATCTGATTGAGGCGTTCGTTGATGAAGTCGTACCCCACTGACTTGTAAAAATAATTCTGCAAGTAGTCGGAACGGACCTCGGGGTGAAGGATCTCCGATTCAGCGGCCATTGTTAAGGCTGGCCAGTTGGACGCAAGCCAGGGTATCCGTATGCCGAACGTGAGGATAGAGCGAGATCCTTCGACGATGTCCCGCGGATGATGCCCCTTTGGGGCTCCATCAAATCGCTCAGGGGTCGCGATCCCAACCAAGCTCGCTCCCTGGTTTATTGCCAGTGCCCGGATATCCCGGGTGAGGTCTGCATCTATGCGCTCCATGTCTCCTTCCTCCCTTCAAATGCGTACTATTCACCTAAAAACTGAAATGGATAAATCTTATCCTATTGCTTGTTGCTCAGGGGAAGGTTTTGTTGTTGAGGGAACCTTTCAGCCGGCCATCCTGAGTATCTATTGTGCCCAAGGATCTATTCCGAAGCTCGCCTCAGGCTCTTGATCCGCTCCCTGGCGAAATCAAACTCGAGCCAAGTATCCATGAACGATTCCAAGGCCACCTTGTAGTGCTCGATGGCCCTCTCCTTGTCCCCCGACCCCTCGGCCCAGAACCCGAGTGCGGTATGAGCGGTGACGAGTTTCTCGGGGCTCTCACCGGCCTCCTTCTTCAGGGAGTCCACGCTCCTTTTCCCCGCCAAACATTCGCTCAGGGCTCGGTACCACGGATCCCCTATCCGGCGCCCATACTCCTCGAGCCTGGCTCGAGCTTCCTCTTTGTTCCCCATGTAGTGAAGAAGCTCGCCCTCCAAAAGCCCCACGCTCAACCGACCCGCGTTCTCCCTGCCCTCCTTCTTGAGGAAAGCCCTGGCGTGTCCCACCGCTTGCTCCCAGGCTTCCTCCATGGCGCTGTAGAAAGCCAAACCCACCAGGAGATCTGCATTGGTCGGATCGATCTCCAAAATCTTTTCCAGGACTTGCCGCTTGTCCTTCAGCCTGGCGCCATTCACCAGGAGGAGCGCCCCAAGCTGGTCCAGCTTGGCTCTGCGGTCCTCCTTAACCGCCTGGTCCCTCTGGACTGCCTGGTTGAAGACCGTTATCCCTTGCTCATACTCGGCCTTCTGAACCTCGGTCTCCAAGGAATGTAACCTCTGCTTCTGGACCTGGTCCAATTTGGCGCGGGCCAAAAAGAACTCCCACGAGCCGGGGCCGGCCGCCAGGACGGCCTCCCTCAAGAACCTCTCCGAATCGTCCCATTTCGCATGTTTGTCCCTGATAAGGCCAACCATATAGTGAAGCCAGCTCTTCTCGTCCTCGTTATCCCAGCCGTTCAGGGCAGGCTCCTCATCCACCTGCCCCTCCAGAACGCGGGCCAGATAGCCCAGGAACTCAGCCGGCGACCGCCAATCCAATGATAACAATTCTTCCCGATGCCGGCTTACACGTTCCTCCAGCCAATCAATGATGAACAACATCAGCCTGGCCAGATGGTTCTCAGCGTCCATCGAAAGGGAATTGTTGAAGAGTCGTTTGGCGCCTCCGTTGTCCCCCGCGCAGAAGTGCATCATTCCCGCGGCCATGACCAATTGGGGATCAAAGCTCAATGTGAGTTCCTTATCGGCCAGGGCCGCGCCTTCCGCCCAACGGTCCTTTCGGGCCTCTTCGATGATTCTCTTGAGCTTGGCCTCCACGGATAGGTCGAGAACCCCATTCCACTTGACTTGGCCGACCTTGAGTTCCTCAAGGAGACCCGCGGCCTTGGTAATAGGGAGAACCATCGCCATATCCCATCGCGGCATAATCACCGGTATCAGGCCTTGGGCTACCTCCGTGGCAACACCCGAGGCAATCCCGATAACCTTCCCCCGCATGTCAATCACCGGACCCCCGCTGTTCCCCCCGTATAATGAGGCGTCTATCTGAAAAAGGTCCTCAAAGGAACGACGAACATGCCCTCTTGTCACGCTGACGTTAACGCTGGCCGCTTGAGTCTGGCTGCCCAGGGGAAAACCCAGTGCGATGATCGCGGAAAGCTTGGGGATCTTCTGGGGATCCATCTTCAAGTCCAGGGGGAGGGGCTTTAGCCCCTCGGGCACCCGATCTATTTTGAGCACGGCGAAGTCGTCCCTGAGTCGGGATTGGACCAGCTGGCGGGTCTGGACGGGCGGCTTGGCCACTCCGGCGATGGCTAGCCGCGGGGTTCCCTCGGTGCGAAAGGCCGATCCAATGAAGTAGCGGTCCGCCAAGTCACGACTATCAATGAGCTCCGCGGAGCGGTTGAAGGCCCTTGCCCCCTCGAACCAGAGAAACAGCCGGTACCCAAAGCTAGGGGACCGCCCGCTTTGCCTGAGTTCGTTGATGCCCATAAGGAGCCTCTCATCCTCGAGCCAGGGGCAGGCAACGTGGCGAGCGGTTAGCAGGAACCCCTGTGGGTCTACCAAAAACGCCGTTCCCTCGGTTTGATTGCGGTAAAGCGTGGTCTTCCCCTCCTGCAGCCAATACTCAGCCAGCACAAAGGCGACCGAGGGAGCGTACTGATTGGCGTAATCCTCGAGGACGGCCGCGCTTTCCCTCTTTCTGAGACGCGACTGGTACCATAATATGCCCCCTACCAGAAAGAGCAGCACCACCAAAGCCGCCAGGAGCCTCTGCCTCACCTTAAGCCGTCTGATCGCCCTTGCCGACGCCGCAGCCTGTTCGATCTGGTGTTTCTTGGCTTCCTCAATCTCCTTATCCGAGATCCGAGCAAGGACCTCGGCGACCTCCTTCATGGACCGGGGCCGCAGGTCCGGGTCGTCAGCCAGCATGGTTTTGAATAGCAGTGCGGCCTCATCGGGCAGCGGTAATTCGTCGATTCTTGCCTGAAAGTCGCAGATCCCGAAATCTGCGGTGAGGATCTGTATGAATATCTTTCCGAGGGACCAGATATCGCTTCTGAAATCCAGCGGCCGCCCGTTTATGATGTCGGGGTGACAATCCAGGAGTTGTTTCAACATGGGGCCAGGCCGGTCCAGCTTTGGGTCCAGGAATCGGGATAGCTTATAATCGATTCTGACCTCAAGCTCTTCCTCCTCCCCCCCGACCACCATGATGTCGTTGAGGATGAGGTGTGGAACGAAGTGTCCCTTCTGGTGGAGGACCTCCAGGGTCAAGGCGATTTTGGCGAAGAGGTCAAAGGCCACCCGGTAGTCATTGAGACGCCCAGACCCAACCACGTCACCCCAGCTCTCTGCGTCAACCCATTCGCTGATTCGGTACCACAAACCGTCGGACGAACGTCTGATCTCCCGATGGCTGACGAAACCCTCGGGGGGCAGCTCCTTCAGTTTTTCCAATTCCCGCTTGAGCCTCTCGGCAACCTCTTCGTCAACTCCGGATTCGCGAGTGAAGATGCGGATCATGACCGGCTTCTCCTCGCCCTCCTTGACGGCCTTGCAAAGGATGCTCGCGTGCCCCTCGTGTAACACCTGCTCGATTCGGTAATTGTCGATGTACCTTCTGCCCTCGCGGACTTCGCTTCCGCACGCAGGGCAGATGGTTATATCTTCGCCCACCAACTGGCCACAAGTTTGACAGAGCTTCATGGGTTATTCCCAAAGACCCAGTTTATCTTACAGTATAGGACGAAGCTAATGCCGTGTCAAAGGACCAACACCCTAACGTGGTGCGTGCACTAACTCTGATCGTCATCCCTTGTCGAACCTTCAAATTCCACGGACCCTTCTGTGCTTTCTTGATTTTTCATCATCTCTAGTGTATAAAAGCCTTCCATAAATGAGACGAATTGCTCCCATTCTTGGGCTATCCTTTTTCTTTCTCGCCGGCTTAACCCTCTTGGTCTTCTTCTTTCGAGGGCAAATCCCGCTCTGGCGGTCCTTGTTCCTTCGTTACGCCATACTCATAGGTCTTCTCTTCCTGCTAAAAATGTACTCAGATCGGAACATAATGGGGAGGAGAGATGCCCTCTTGTATCATTTCTCTCCCATCCTATTTATCGCCCTCATCTACGATTCCCTCGGTGATTTTATCCAGTATCTCCATCGGGATATCGATCCGTTGTTGATTCGGATTGACTTTTCCATTTTCGGGGTTCATCCCACCCTTTGGATGGAGCGGTGGATCGTCCCCTGGTTTACGGATGTAATGTCCCTCGCTTATGTGAGCTACTATTTCCTTCCGGTGACCCTCATCGTGGTCCTCTATGGTAAGGACCGAATGGCGGAATTTGAAATCTCGGTTTTTGTCCTGACCTTTGGCTACTACCTCTCATTCGTGGGTTACATCCTTTTTCCCGCCATTGGGCCTCGATTTACGCTGGTCCATCTCCAAACCGTTCCCTTGGAGGGGAGCCTCCTCACCGACCTGGTCAGGGATGGATTGAACGCCCTGGAGCACAACAAACGGGATTGCATGCCAAGCGGTCATACCCAGATCGTGCTCATGGTCTTGTACCTCGCCCATCGTTATGAGAGGCTGCTCTTCTACATCTTCCTTCCCGTCATCTGCGGCCTCATCCTTTCGACGCTCTATCTGAGATATCACTATGTGGTTGATCTTCTCGCAGGAGGGGCAGCGGCGGTGGGGTGTATTATGTTTGGTCCTCGACTGTACGAATGGTGGGGCCGTGCCGGTCAAAGAGGGGCTTCGTAGATCCGATAGGTTTTATAACGTCTT
>Ga0209636_10003679_pt1 | contig 15649 bp, 8 predicted proteins | sample DeeMarSWOR152_54_FD_187464 | JGI IMG/M metagenome (GOLD analysis project Ga0209636, IMG submission 187464) | Marine sediment microbial communities from White Oak River estuary, North Carolina - WOR-1-52-54 (SPAdes) (version 2) | ecosystem: Environmental > Aquatic > Marine > Intertidal zone >...
GATACACCCATCATTAAACGAACAGTTCGAACAGTATGTTATCTCAAAACCTTTGGACGTGGATTACGAAAAGGTTGCCGACCATCTACCCATGGCCATTAAAACAGCAAGGGAGATTCTTCATTGAGCGGCGAGAAAATCTCCATGTGGTTCTTGGCTGCGATTTCTCTGGTTCTGTGGATAGTGGTAATCTTCATGCCTCTGATTGTTCTTTTTGCACAAGTGACATCTCCTGCTGACCAATTAGAACTTGGTGAAAGGTTCTTCAGATTAATGTTTCGTTCTTTTGCTTTGGCTGCGGTTATTGCTGCAGTATCGGTTTTGCTCGGTTACGTACCTGGCCGACTGCTTGGAACGTCACGTAAAGGGAAAGACCTGTTGCTGTTGTTACTGTTAATGCCTCTTGTTTTACCTCGGTATGTGCTTTACTACGCGTGGACGTTGCTGCTAAGTCCAACCACTGACCTTGGCAGGTACTTTTCTACTAATCCCGAACTTGCGCGATTGGTGGGGACTTTTACATCGTCGATGGTGTTGATTTTGTGGTATTGGCCGCTGGCCGGCCTGTTGATCGGGCAGGGGTGGCGAAATATAGACCGACAGATATGGGACTGCGCCCGTTTGGATGCGAGCGATTTTCAGATATTCAAAAAGATAACCCTACCATTGCTGGGGCGTTGTATGTGTTTGGCCTTCGGAGTATGTTTTGTTTTATCGCTGTCGGAGTTTACCACTTTTCATCTTGCAGGCATTCAGACCATAGGGACTGAAATAGCGGTTTCGTACGAACTGACAGGTTCGGCAAGTGGCCCTGTTAGGGCTGTTTGGCCTGTAATAATAGTGGCCGTTGTTCTTTCAGTCGTTTTGGGTAAAACTACGTCCTCTTGGGCCTTCGAGTCTGCTCCTTTGGGCACAGTCGAGATAAAATCACATAGATGGCGGTGGGCTGTTCTATTTGTCCTGAGTGCAGTTTCACTGCTAATACCGATATCGCTGCTAATTGGCAGTGTCACCAACATGCACGCATTTGAAACATTTTTCAAACTTCATATGGATGAATTAGCCTGGTCACTGGCTATAGCTTTGGTTGCTGCCTTAGTGAGTTACTTCATAGCTTTCGGGGCCTTGCTGCTGGAGAAAATTACGAAAATTGGTCGAATATTATCCATCGTGGTTCATACGACCATATTTCTTGCGATGTTTGTGCCGGCTTCATTGATAGCGGTTTCTCTGCTCGAAATCATGGCCATCTGTGATTTTCCGGTTCCCTTTCGCCAGAGCTGGTGTATAGTTTCGGTGGGGCAAGCGGCACGGTTCACAGGTGTCGCCCTGATTTTGCTTATTTTAGCCGGAGCATCTCATGAAAAGCATCTTTCTGAAATGGCCTCACTGGATGGCGCATCACGGCTAAAATCATGGTGGTATGTGCATTTGCCTCGCACCTGGCGACTATTTGCAGGGGCTTTTCTTTTAATATTGATGTTTAGCATCACTGAGTTATCGGCAACTATGGTGCTGTTACCTGCGGGTTTGCCCAACTTTGCTCAACGACTGCTCAATCAAATGCATTACGCCCGAGACCAGCAGGTTATAGCTTCCTGTCTGATATTGATTTGTCTGTTCCTGACGCTGGCTGCTTTGTTGGTGGTGCTGCTACGTGGATTGAAGACACATTATCATGCGACATTGTCGATACTCTGCGTTATGGCATTGGTCCTGACCGGTTGTGGCCGCAAATCCAGTTCTGCTAAAGTCCCGAAGGTGGTTGATGTCTATGGACAAACGGGCCGGGGACAGAAAGAATTTATTTATCCGCGTGCCATCGATATTGCTTCCGATGGTTCACTTTTCATCGCGGACAAAACCGGTAGAATCCAGCGTTTAACTGCCGATGGGGAATTCTTAGCTGAGTTTCAAATGCCTCTTATCGAGGCAGGGAAGCCTACAGGCCTTAGTTTTGCCCCGAATGGTAACCTTTACGTTGCTGATACACATTATCATCGTGTTGTTATCTTTTCCCCTGAGGGAAAAATCGTTGGTCAGTTCGGAAAGTTCGGGCAGGATGGGGGCAGCTTTATTTATCCTACGGATGTCGCATTTTCCGGAGACGGCAGAATATTTGTCAGTGAATACGGCGGCAACGACAGAATTAGTGTCTTTAGCGAAAAAGGAGATTTTCTGTATTGTTTCGGGACCCCAGGTAACGGACCCGGCCAATTGTCTCGGCCGGCTGCCCTTTGTGTGGATCGCTCGCGAAAACACCTTTATGTGGCCGATGCATGCAACCATCGAATCGGCATTTACAACTTTGAAGGTAAATTACTCAAATATATCGGCTCTGTTGGCCGTGAACCGGGTCAGCTTCGGTATCCCTACGATTTGGCACTTTCATCTGACGGATGTATAGCTGTTTGCGAATTTGGGAACAATCGCTTACAATTGTTTAGCCCCGACGGTCGGAGTCTCGGTGTTTATGGCCGTCCGGGACGCCAGTTGGGTGAATTGGCCTATCCGTGGGGCCTGGCCGTTGATAACAAAGGGCAAGTCTTCATCGTTGATGCCGGCAATAATCGGATTCAGGTATGGAAGTTTTAGCTGCAACATACAGTTTCTATTTTGCTCAGCCTTGGTGGTTGACGGCGGGCGTTCTGTTGGTGCCGATCGTATGGCTCGCGCAACGCTATCTTACGGCTTTGGGAACGATACGACGTATATTGGCTATTATCCTGCGCTGCATGCTCATAATCATTCTAATTGCCTTACTGGCCAGGCTCACTCGAACGAAGAAAAACGAGCAGCTTACCACAATTGTGGTAATTGATCGCAGTCAATCCATTCCTGCTCAGCTTCAACAGGCCAGTCTCGATTATCTTTCACAAGCTCTGGTCAACAAGCCCCCTGGTGACCAACTGGCTGTCGTTGATATTGCCGAAGCGGCCAGCATTTCAAAATTGCCTTCAGGTGACACCACTATTCGTCAGCGTAACACCACTCTTAACGGTCAACAAACCAAGCTGGCCGACGGTATTCAAATGGCTATGGCAATCGCTCCGCCGAGTTCCGCTGTCAGAATATTACTAATCAGCGAAGGAAATGAAACTGCAGGTGACCTGAAAGAGGCCGCACGAATCGCTGCGGTCAACAGAATTCCTATCGATGTATTGCCTCTTCGCTATGAATATGACAGAGAAGTAATCTTCAAACGTCTGGCTGCTCCGACGAAGGCAAGGAGTGGCCAAACGGTTTCTCTGAGGTTTATTCTCAATAGTACTGCAAAAACCAGGGGCAAATTGTTCTTAAACCTCAATGGCAAAACTGTTGATCTTGCCCCCGATTCTCAGGACATTGCTGCATCTGTAGATTTAAAACCTGGCACCAACGTAAAGACAGTATCGCTGCCGGTTGGGACAAGGGGGATGCATGAGTTTGAAGCAGTTTTTGTTCCCGATGATCCCCGAGATGACAGAGTCTCACAAAACAATCATGTTACTGCTTTGACGTTCGTTGCCGGTCCAGGCCATGTTTTTGTAGTCGATGCAGATGGTTCGGCCGGGATGGCATTGACCAAGAGTCTGCAAAACAGCAACATTGACGCCAGATATTGTCCTGTGGCTGAAGTTCCGGATAGTCTGGCAAGGCTAATGGATACTGATTCCATCATTCTAACCAATACTGAATGCAGCAACTTTACCTATCAGCAGCAGGAAATGTTTTGCCGCTATGTCACGGAACTTGGTGGTGGACTGATTATGATAGGTGGTCCTGAATCCTTTGGAGCAGGTGGATGGATAGGCTCACCTCTGGCCGAAATTCTTCCGGTAGATTTGGACCCACCTCAGAAAAAGCAGTTGCCCAAGGGAGCTTTGGTGTTGATTATGCACTCCTGCGAAATGCCACAGGGAAATCTTTGGGGCGAAAGGATAGCCATTGCCGCGATAAAAACATTAAGCCGGCTGGATTTGGTTGGTATCCTTGCTTACAATTGGCAGGGAAGTGACGATTGGGTATTCCCCCTGTCGGCGGTTGGGGACAAACAGGCAGTGATTTCTGCCATCAAGCAAATGCAGATAGGCGATATGCCTGATCTTGGTGCTCATCTGCAGCAGGCCTATAATAAACTAAAAGATTGTGATGCAGCTCAGAAGCACATCATAGTTATTAGTGATGGAGACCCCCAGCCGCCCACTACCCAGTTACTGAATCAACTCAAGCAGGCAGAGATTACCTGTACTGGTGTAGCTGTTTTTCCACACTCACCGGCGGATGTGCAGAGTTTACTCCGTGTTGCCCAACTGACGGGTGGAAGGTTTTATGATGTAAAAGACCCCCAACAGTTACCCCAGATATTTATCAAGGAAGCCCAGGTGGTTCGGCGTGCTCTGATTGTTGAGGAAACTTTTTCTCCCCAGGTAGTTTATTCTCTAAGTGAGATTACCAAAGGACTGTCCGGCTCGCTGCCTAACCTTGACGGCTATGTATTAACCGGCCCAAAAGGCGGTCTGAATCAAGTCATCATTACAAGCAACCAGGCCGACCCTATCCTTGCCACCTGTCAGGCAGGACTCGGCCGATGCGTAGCTTTCACCAGCTCAGTTGACAGCCGATGGGCATCCAGTTGGCTTGCCTGGCCCGGAAGCGAAAGATTCTGGGAGCAAACGGTTCGTTGGGCTGCTAAACCCGCACAGTCATCCGATTGTGAAGTCTTGGTAGATGTACAGGGCCGCCAGGTCAATATCAATGTCGAAGCAATAGATGATAAAGGCAATTTTATGCAGTTTACAAACATTGATGCACAAGTGATAGAACCGGATATGTCAACGAACTTGCTTGAACTGACTCAGGTTGGACCGGGCCAATTCCAGGGCCAGTTTCAAGCTGCTGTTTCAGGCAGTTACATTGTAAACTTACGTTATAGAAAACTCGCAGAAACAAAGACGCATCTCATGCAGACACCGGTGACGGTTCCTTTTGCACCTGAGTTTCGTGACCTTGTAGACAATTCGGCTTTGCTCTCAGAAGTTAGCGCTATAACAGGCGGCCGCATTTTAAGCTCTGATCCGAACCAAGCCAAACTTTTTGATTATTCGGGTTTAAAATTCCCGGAAACTCAACTACCAATGACTCGGCTGTTAATGTCGATTTGGCTGGCCGTTTTTCTGCTGGATGTGGCTGTGCGAAGAATTGCTCTGGATCTTCGAGCTATGGCCCAGCGAGTTGCTTCTTTCGTCAGGCGGCCCCTGGCAGAACGTAAGGCGGACAAAACACTTGAACGCCTGCGCCTTGCCCAAAAGAAACTTCGTGAACAACTTTTTACTCGTGCTGATGAGTCACTTGCCTCCAGACGATATGAAGCCGACCAAAAGTATTCAGGTGATTTGCCGAAAGCTCAGGTGCCATTGCAAAGCGATGTGTCGACCGAAAAACCGCCTGAGAAACCTGAAACTGTAAAAAAAGACGCGGAAGAAGACCTGTCGCATATTCAACAGCTTCTCAGGGCCAAACGAAAGGCTACTGAACAACGAAAAGATAAAATGGAAAATAATGAATAGTTACAGAGGAGACATAGAGATGTCAGGAACAAAGAAAGATGTTGAAAAACAATGTCATGAATTTCGTCAAATCTTTGAATCACTTCGAAGCGAGATTGGTAAAGTTATCGTGGGACACGAGAAGATAGTGGACAATGTGCTCATTTGCCTGTTTTGTGGGGGACATATCCTGCTTGAGGGTGTGCCTGGACTGGGCAAGACACTGTTGGTGCGCACACTCAGTTCCGCTCTTTCATTGGAGTTTCGGCGAATTCAGTTTACACCTGATTTGATGCCCGCAGACATTATTGGTACCAACATCGTTATGGAGGAGCAGGCCACCGGCAAGCGCCACTTTCAGTTTCAGCGGGGGCCCATTTTTGGACAGATTATTCTGGCCGATGAAATCAACCGGGCCACTCCCAAAACTCAATCGGCAATGCTCGAGGCGATGCAAGAGCATTCGGTGACCAGTGGCGGACAAATTCATAAGTTACCAGAACCGTTCATGGTCCTGGCCACCCAGAATCCTATTGAGCAGGAAGGAACCTATCCTCTGCCGGAGGCGCAGGTGGACAGATTTTTCTTCAAATCACTTGTCCAGTACAGTAATCGCGAAGAACTGGGTACTATACTTGACCGTACTACTACAGCCCAGAATCCGAAAGCCAAAGCAGTTATTGATGCTGAGCAGATAATTACATCTCAGGAACTGGTCAAGCGTGTTGCCGTTGCACCGCATGTACAGGATTACGCCATTCGTCTTGTCTTAGCCACACATCCCGGGGGAGAATATGCCTTTGAGATTACCAACAGATTTGTTCGTTTTGGCTCTTCACCGCGCGGGGTTCAGGCCCTAATTATGTCAGCCAAGGTCCGTGCCATGCTTGATGAGCGTTATCATATCAGTTTCTCGGATGTCAGTGATTCAGTTCTGCCTGCTTTGCGTCACCGCATTCTTCTGAATTTCGAAGGTCAAGCCGAAGGCATACAAAACGATGATATACTCAATCAAATCTTACAACATACCCCTAAAACCTTGGAGAAAAGTATAAACGTACCATAAGAACAGAGGTGTCTTGCTGCTATGAACCGGACAAAAACAGATGCGTATCGAAGGCGACTAAAAGACCTGCTGGACCCTGATTTTATGGCCCGTCTGGATTCACTTGATGTTCTCAGCCACAAAATACTGCAGGGTAAGCTTCAGGGTGAACGTCGTTCCAAGCGCCGTGGTCAGAGTGTGGAATTCGCCGACCATCGTCCCTATGTTGCCGGTGATGACCTTCGTTTTGTGGATTGGAACATTTATGGACGCCTGGAGCAGCTGTTTCTTAAACTATTCCTGGAGGAACAGGACCTAACAGTTCATATATTAATCGATGTCAGTGCATCAATGAGTTTAGGAGAACCTGCCAAGGAACTCTTTATCAAGAAGCTGGCCGCGGCCTTAGGATACGTCAGCCTGGTCAACAACAATCGCCTGACCATCAGCTCCTTTTCCGATGGTGTGAAAGGTCAGCTAAAGAATATGCGGGGGCGAAGCTACATTGGCGCCATGGCGGAATTTCTTCTAACCTCCGGTTGCGAGGGAACTTCGCATTTTGACAGCAGCTGCCGGCAGCTGGTTGCCGGACGGATAGGCTCCGGGGTCATGATTGTATTGTCCGATTTCTTTTTTAAGGAAGGTGTTGACAGCGGCCTGCGTCGTCTAATAAGCAGGCAATACGACTTATATGTTATACAAGTGCTCTCTCCGGAAGAACTCGCACCTGAGCTTACAGGTGACTTAAAACTTGTGGATATTGAAGATGCTGATTCGGCGGAGATTACGATAAGTGGTGCGCTATTGAAATATTATAAACGAAACATTACTGCTTATTGTAATGAGCTCAAAGAATTTTGTGCGCACCGCGGAGCTGCATACGTGCTTGCCAACAGTGCCGATTCTGTTGAGTCGCTAACGCTGAACTATCTGCGACGGATACGTCTGCTGCGTTAGTCCTTTACCGGGCTTTAATTATGGAATGGCTTACACCATTGACGGCTCTTTATGCCGCAGCCGCAACCTTACCTGTGCTGCTGCTTTTATACTTTTTAAAGCTTAAGCGCCGCGAGCAGATTATATCGAGCACTTTGCTTTGGAAGCGAGCCGTTCAGGATTTGCAGGTCAACGCACCGTTCCAAAAAATAAGACGAAATATCCTGCTTCTGCTGCAACTGCTGATGCTGCTGGCTATTTTGCTCGCACTCGCCGGGCCGATTCTGTCATTAACGACAGGACCATCCCGTCGGTTTGTATTGCTCATAGACCGATCTGCCAGTATGAGCGCTAATGACATTGAATCAACACGTCTCGATGCCGCCAAAAAACAGGCAAGCACGTTTGTTGAATCTCTGCGTGGTAAGGCTTTTTTTTCGTTGAGAGATGAATCCGACCAGGTAATGATTATTGCCTTCGATGATCATGCCAAGGTAATGTGTAACTTCACCTCTGACAAGCACCAGCTGCACTCTACCATAGAAGCAATAACCGCCGGTGATGGCGGCTCGGCCCTGGCTGAAGCGATAGTAGTCGCCCAAGCCTTTGCCCAGTCGCCCGGTACCGAAGGCAATAACCGCAGTGCAGAAACACCCGCTCAACTGATATTATTCAGTGATGGGAGAATCCGCGATGTAGACCAGATAGTGGTCGGCTCAGGTGAGCTGATTTTCAACTGCATAGGAAAGTCTCCACAAAATATCGCTATAACGGCTATGCAGGCCCGAAGGTCTTATGAAGATCCTGACGAAATAAGTGTTTTCGCAACCATAGCCAATTATGATACTGAGGAAACAACCTGTGATGTGCAACTCAGTATAAACGATAATGTTCAGGCCATAAGGGCTGTAACTATTCCACCGCAAGAAACGAGCAACACTGCTGTTACTGCTCAACCCGGCAAAGTATCAATTGATTTTTCCTTATCCGGTGTGGATGCCGGCGTGCTTGAAGTAAGACAGCTACAGCCTGACTCATTAGCTTGTGACGATGCAGCCTGGGCCATTCTTTCACCACCAAGAAAACTTACAGTCCTTCTTGTTACTGCCGGTAATATCGTGCTTGAGTCAGCACTAAAGGCATGTCCGCTTGCAGGGCTGGAACTATGTTCTCCGGATGAATTTGATTCGATGGACTTTGGAACTATCAGCGTCGAACAGCCCTACGATGTTATTGTATTAGATAATCATATACCCACTCAACTGCCTAAATGCCGCTATCTGGTCTTTGGTCATCCGCCGAAAGGTATCGATGTGTCGGCCCCCGAGCAACTGGAAAACCAGGTTATTGTCGATTGGCGGCCAAGACACCCAGTCTTGAAGTATGTCAATCTAATGAACCTTTTTGCGGCCAAGTGTTTTAAAATGACCTTACCTCGCGATTCAGAAACCTTAGCTGAGTTCGGCCAGAGCCCCGCCCTCGCACTGGTTCGGCGCAAAGGGAGTATCTTTTTGCTTGCCGGCTTCGATATCCTGCAAACCAATTGGCCGTTCGAACCAGGCTTTATCCTGTTCTGTTACAACGCCACTGCTTTTCTTGGAATGCAGGCCGGACAAGACCAGGAAACCAACCTGCGGGTAGGTCAGCCTATTATAGTTGAAGGTCTTGCAGCGGAAACTGTGGCTGAAGTTAGTGGTCCTGGATTTTCCGGCAATGAGATCAAAGCCAACGCGGCGGGTCCCATTCGTTTCCCCGGTATCGATAAGGTCGGTGTTTACGGTTTGAAGGTTCCTGACCAACCACTTAGGCTCTTTGCTGTCAATCTCCTTGATTTACAGGAAAGTAATATCGAACCTATGCGGGAAATTATCCTCTCAGGACAAGCGGTTCAGGCCCAAGATAATCCAATAAGCCGGTCGAATCTGCCGTTATGGCCGTTCCTTGTAGGAATAGCTTTAGTCCTTGCGTTGCTGGAATGGTTAATATATAATTCCAAGGTGAGGATTTAATATGTAAATGTTATTTTTTGCGAGGCTTACAAATGTTACGCATTTGCCTGGCGCTGCTGGTAATTTTTGATTTGGCCTTTGCCGGCACTGCGTCGGCTGACTCACCTTTCAATGTTGACTGCTTTTTCGGCTGGGGTGGTTGTTATCGCCCCATGGAATGGACTCCCGTGGAAATTGGTATCAGCAGCAAACTTACTGAGCCTTTCGCGGGTTCCCTGAACGTATCAGCCCAACAGGATGGTCTAAACACCTTAAACATTACCCATACTTTCGTGCTTACACCGGATGTACCTTTACATATACCGTTGGTCACAAAATTGGCTTTTGCCGCTGATAAATGCAGCGTGAGAATTTCCGACCGACGCGGCCGAACACGCTGGCATAACGATTTCGAACTCTGGGATTTTTCCCCAAGAAACCGGACACTGACCGCAATAGGTGAGAATGATTTGTTCATCGGACTCATTGGCCGGAGAAAATTCGGCCTGTTAAGTTTATCTAAACAATCCGCCTGTAAATCGGAAACGGCCCGGGGGAAGGTGTATTTAAAAGATAAATTCCCACGGATGGTGCCCTGGGACTGGACGGGTTTTGTTTCTCTTGACCTGCTTATCCTCTATGATCCTGATTGGAACCTGTTTAACAAGAATCAATTAAATGCGATAGCACAATGGATTTCCAATGGCGGCAAATTACTGCTCATCCTCGGAAGCCATCCCCTCCTGGGGGAAAATCCAATCGCTGAGTTACTCCCTTTTGAAGTTCAGCAGGCAAAGCAAATTACCATCAACACAGATAAACTTAAGAATTGGGGATTGAACGCTGCCGATTCAGAGGTTGTCGTATGTTGGCCTCTCAAGCCCAAACCTGATGCCCGTTGCTACAAGACCGACGATACAGATAATGGAGAATGCCTTTTTGCTACAGGATACGTTGGTTTTGGCCGCGTTGGTGTATTAGGGTTTGATCCTTCCACTATGACCGAATTTCAGAAAACAAATTCCGCACAATTCTGGATTAGTCGTATAGCAGCTATTTTGGAGGACAGTGACATCAAGGCCGATGAGTTTGAGACAAAAGGACAAGGCCAAAATAGTCAAAAAGGTCAAAGGCAAAGCAACAGAGAGGTTTATCGTGGGCTCGGCCCCCACAGAAGTATCACACTTGCTGAAAATGCCGGAGATGATCCTGCCCGAAATGACAATCGATACAATATTGGCCAGGCCCAGGCCGGAAGTAATGCGGTGATGGAATACCTATACAGTATTTCTGAATTGCGGCCTTTGAGCATCTGGTGGGTAATACTTCTACTGACTCTCCTGGCAGTTCTTTTGGGGCCAGTAGACTATAAAGTGCTGAAACGTATAGACCATCTACCACTTACGTGGATAACGTCTGCATTTTGGATCATCTTGTTTACCGCCGGTGCCTATTATGGTGTTCAGGCTCTTCGTGGGGGTAAAATGCAATTCCGAATAGTCTCAGTGCTGGATGGAATCAAAAAATCCAATCATGCATGGTCCACTGAGTATTGCGGTTTGTTTGCACCTTACAGCGACGACTATCAGCTTGAGGGTCTTGATGACAAACAATGGTGGTCCGGCATTGCCCCTGCACAAGAGTACCTTTATGCTTATCAGCAGCAAACAGGCGGTAGAAATATTTATTGCTTCCAGCACGATGGAAGTAACCTGCCCTATTCGTTACCCATAAACATTTGGACAATGCAGTGCTTAATTAATGAATCGCCGGTACAGCAACTGCCTATTGATGCCAGTGTTGAACGCCGGGGAGATGAAATATTTCTTACAATCGCAAACCTATTAGAAAATCCAATCAAAAGAGGTTATGTTCTGTTTGATAACAATCAGGCTGTCAGTTTTGGTTCTGTTAGTGGTTATTCAACGGAAGAATTTTCTGACAGGTTGAAACCATTTAAAGGCTGGGAGAGAACCATTATCAGATATCCTGATGGAAGATATCAGTACGACAGGGATGGTTCTCAATCCGGGTTTAAAAATGAAACCGCCTACTCTGCACAGGGGTGTTTGCGGCGAACTCAAACCATCAATGCATATCTTGCAAGGGGAGCCGCAGTAGTTTGTGCAGAGTTTGACCGGGCTCCCGTATCGTTCGCCGTAAAGAACCGTTCGTGTGATTATAATCATACACAGTTGGTTCGTCTTGTTATTTTTCCCAAATAGGTAAAGAGGAAATAAGAATGATTGAAACGAAACGTCTCACTAAACATTACGGGAATTTAGCGGCGCTGGTTGACCTCGATCTGGTCATTGAAGCCGGCGATATTTTCGGTTTCATCGGCCCTAACGGTGCTGGAAAAACCACTACAATGCGCATATTAGTTACCTTGTTGGAGCCCACTCGTGGTCAAGCGTTCATCGATGGATTGGATGTCACAAAAAAAGGCAAAGAAGTTCGCAGAATAGTTGGATATATGCCTGACTTTATGGGCGTCTATGATGACCTCAAGGTGTTTGAATACCTTGAGTTTTTTGCAGCTGCTTTTAGTATTGAACGCAAAAAACGAAAGTCCATCGTCGAGGGAGTGCTCGAATTGACCGATTTGCAGACCAAAAGAAGCTTTACTGTTGACAGTCTTTCTCGCGGTATGCAGCAGCGCCTTGGCCTGGCCCGAGTGCTCATTCATGATCCAAAGGTGCTGGTTCTGGACGAACCTGCCAGCGGCCTCGATCCACGTGCCCGCATTGAGATTAGAGAGCTGCTCCGTGAACTCAAGCGCATGGGAAAAACTATAATGATTTCCAGCCATATACTAAGCGAATTAGAAGAAATCTGTGATCACATTGGCATTATTGAGCACGGCCGGCTGGTATTTAGCGGCACGATGGAAGAAATTCGACGGCGAATGGGTGTTCAAAGTAAAGTCCGCGTGCGAGTAGCCAATAATCAGCAGCGTGCGATTGAACTGCTCTCAGCCCTGCCTGATGTTGAGGATGTTCAATCAACAGGGGTCTATATCGCCGTTACTCTTCGCAAGGACCGAGACACCGACGGCATCATTGCTCGCACACTGGTAAACGGTGACATAGATATTGTGTCACTCGAACCTCAGCAGGTCAAACTTGATGATGCGTTTCTCCAGTTAACCAAAGGTATTGTTCACTAATACAAAAGATAAGTTGAGCAATCATTACCGTAAGCAGTTAGGACCAATCTAAAGCTAAGGATTGTACATGGCTGTGGCACTTGTCAATTCGTTTTCAAGATTCATCTATCCGTCCTGGTTAACCGGGCCAATTTTCGACAAGGAGATGCGCGTTTCCAGCCGCAGACGCCGAAATTATGTCCTCCGTTCCGCTTATCTGTTGGTACTTGTCTTTCTTGCAGCCGGCGCCTGGTCTATTGCTATTTTAAGTGGCTCGGGAACGTCAGTCACATGGCAGGTATCACGTATGGCTGAAGTTGGCAGGAGCCTTGTTCTGACGATAACATGGTTTCAATTTTTAACAGCTCAGATTCTTGCCGCGGTTATGCTCAGCAATTCGATTAGTGATGAAATTCGCCGGGGCACAATGGATGTTCTCATGACCACGCCAATCAATTGTGTTCAGATCATTCTGGGCAAGCTGTTCAGCAGACTATTTCAGCTGGTTCTGGTGCTGGCTGTAAGTCTGCCTTTATTAGCCGTCATTAGAGTTTTCGGCGGAATCCAGTGGGATTATGTCGTCTCTGCTTTGAGCATAACCTTTACCGCCACGGTTTTTGTCGGATCTTTGAGCATGTTTTTGTCTACAAAGTTTCGCCGTTCGTATCTTGTCATCCTGATTATGACGACCTTCTTAGCCGTTGCTTATCTAATCATAACACCGCTATCTTTCTTTCGCAGTTCAGGCAGCGTCCTGATGAGTGTTTTGCTGCATATCAATCCTTTAGCAGCGATGAGGCAGGTTACTTTATCCGCCTTCCCGGGCTCGCGCGCAGGCACCACATTTTTTTCTTTGCCGCTGCATTGTCTGTTAATTGGGGGCGCTTCAATGTTCATACTTTTTGCATCAGCATTCAGGATGCGAAGACATGCGCTCGAATCATTTTTAGGGACTAACGCCGGGAGAAAACTACCTATATGGAAGAGAAACCTCTCCTCAGTTTTTAAAAGCGATAAATCTTTTCACGCGACCCGTACCATAAGGCCGGTCACCGGCCCACCAATCTTCTGGAAGGAGCTGCCAAAACCATTTTCCGAATCCCTCAGATCAAATGCAATAATCCTCGGCATTCTGTTACTTATCTTATTCATATTTTGTTACCTGGCTTATTTTTTCAATGCGTTTTCCCCTCCTACCCCAGTCGCAATGATATTCTATAGCATGTTCACAAGCGGCATTTGGCTGATTGCTACTATTCGCACGGCCGCCATGGCTGCAACCAGCATCACAAAAGAAAAGGAGGCACGAACCTTGCCCATTCTTCTTGGTACCTTGCTCGAACCAAAGCAGATTATTCAAGGGAAAGCCTTGGCCGCTGTATGGCGAAACGCGCCTGCATGGCTCATCCTGTCTTTGGGCACACCCGCCTTTTACATTCTGATGATTACTCTTCAGAAAACACAAGGTATTAGTAGTCTGAGTTCCTACTATTATTCTTACATCATCTTGGGGCCGCTTGGGATTGTATCAAATATAATATTTCTGATTGGTCTCGGGATGTATTTTAGCTCGCGTCTGAAATCGAGTACTGCCGCAGTAATGGCTACCATTGGTTCATTGCTTGGTTTTTATGTTGTACGTCAATTTATGTTTACTTTTCTCTTTGCTATCCTGGGCATGATGATGATGGGAAATATGCAGGTTGCCCTTATATTAAGATCTATTGCTAGTATAGTTTTCAATGCAGTAATCGGCATGGTGCTTCTCTGGCGGGCAAAGTGCAGATTGAGGCTGGATATCTTCTGATTCATTTATGAACATTGGCTTTGTTAAACCTATTCGGTGCGTTCTCAGTCCTGCTTGGTTGACCGGACCTATTTTTGATAAAGAGCTGCGGGTCTCCAGCCGTAGGAGAAGAAATTACGTTCTCCGGTTCGCGTACTTAGCCATTTTAACTGTTTTTGTTGTCTTGATCTGGAACAGCATGGTTAGATTCCAAGGGGCCGCAGCATACAGGATTTCCCGAATGTCCGAAGCCGGCTTGGCTGTAATTACAACAATAATCATGTTCCAGTTTATTGCCACTCAATTGATTGCATTGGTTATGCTCAGCACTTCTATCAGCGACGAAATCTACAATCGCACTCTTGGAGTGCTTATGACCACTCCCATCAATAGTTTCCAAATCGTCATGGGCAAACTCTTCAGCAAACTCCTGCAGATAATATTGCTTTTAGCCATTAGCCTGCCACTACTGGCTATTGTGCGTATCTTTGGTGGCGTGCCTTGGGATTATGTTCTTTCAAGCCTTTGTATAACACTTACCGCGGTTATTTTTGCCGGTTCACTAAGTTTGTACTTTTCCATCAAAAGTCGACGTGCTTATGCCGTTATCCTCAAAACCCTTTTTACTCTCGGCACTATTTATCTGTTCATTCCAATTATGGTGGTTTTGGTGTCCCATAGTCTTGCGCCCGTTATCCGCCAGCCGCTTATGTACTTTTCCATCGTTGTGCTTCCCAATCCCTTCGTAATCATGGAATACAACACTGCGGCAATGATGTCTCCGGGAACGGCAGGGATTATGCCTATCCAGTTCCTATGGCCCCTTCATTGCGGAATTATGCTCGGCGCCTCTGTACTTTTGCTTGCCTGGTCGATGAGGATTGTGCGCAGGGTTGCTCTGCGTCAGGCTACCGGCCAACTTGACCTAACTACCAAAAACAAATATAAACTCAAAAAAAAGCTATCACTCAAAACGACAATACCGCATGGGCAGTCCGGGCTTATAAGGCATGTAAAAGGTTCGCCCGTGGTTTGGAAGGAACTGAGGGCCCCAATCATTCAAGGTAGCAGGAAGAAAAATATCATTGGTCTTGTAATTACTATAGTTGCTCTGCTGATAACTTATGCTGTAAATATGAAGGAAAAACTCCTGCATAGAGATTTTCCTCATGTTGCATACACCTTGATTTTTGTCGTTATCGGTTTAATCACTAATAT
>Ga0209636_10003680_pt1 | contig 15648 bp, 12 predicted proteins | sample DeeMarSWOR152_54_FD_187464 | JGI IMG/M metagenome (GOLD analysis project Ga0209636, IMG submission 187464) | Marine sediment microbial communities from White Oak River estuary, North Carolina - WOR-1-52-54 (SPAdes) (version 2) | ecosystem: Environmental > Aquatic > Marine > Intertidal zone >...
CTGCTGATATCAAACTTGCTTTAAGAGAACAACTATGCATTCATGAGAAAAATTTTATTTTGCTTTCTGTTGGCTTTTTGATACCCAGGAAAGGATTTTCAGGAATATTTGAAAACCTTAAGGATCTTGATATTCCATTTACTTTAATCATTGCAGGTGAATATGATTTTCCACCGGGTCATTTTCTTTCGGGATATGCAGATTCTGCAGCCAATCTGATAAAGAAAGGTAAAATTTTACTTGGCAAAAAACTAATTCTGACTGGTCCGGTTAAAGATATTCAGAATTATTATCATGCAGCAGATATTGTATTATTTAATTCAGTTCAGGAAGGACTTCCGAATTCTTTACTTGAAGCAATGTCGTGCGGGATTCCTGTTGTAACCAGGAACATACACGGACTTGAGGCTTTTATCCTGAGAAATGGGAAGAATTGTCTTATTTTTAATGATGATAATGCCATGAAAGATCATATTAAATTTTTGTATGAAAACAGGGATGTAGCAGCAAAACTGGGATCCTTAGCATCAATGGAAATCAGACAAAAAGCTGCGTTTCAGACTGTACTGTTTAATTATTATAAACATTTATTTGAGAACCGGTTTGGATCATAAAAAGCAACTTAAAATATTGTATTTTGTTCAGTTACCTCCTCCTGTGCATGGAGTGAGTGTTGTCAATAAATTGATATATACGAGTCAAATAATAAACAAAGGATTTGATACATATCTTCTGGAGATCCGGTTTTCAAACAAAATTAACCAATTAAGAAGGCTGAACTTGCATAAGGTGTTTCAATTTTTCAGGCTGGCTTTCAGGCTAATAAGATCAATAAAGTTTATTAGGCCTGATATCATGTATTTTTCATTAATGCCGGTGGGAAAGGGATTATTCCGGGATCTGTTTTTTGTGATCATTATTAAATGGTTTAAAATTACCCCTGTATATCATTTGCATAATAAGGGGATTGCCAGGAATTCAGATAAATGGATCATGAAAAAGTTGTACCAGTTTATATTCCGTGATTCATATATCATCCATTTATCCACGAAACTTTATGAACATGAAATGATCAATCTTAAATTGAAAAATGTTAAATACAGGATTGTCCCTAATGGCATATCGTGGTCAAAAACAGTTGAATTTGTGAAGCATGATGGTACAATAAATCTGCTTTATCTATCAAATTTATTTCCACAAAAAGGAATCATCAATCTGATAAAAATTTTCAAAAATATTGAAAGTGAATTTCCGGATGTTATACTATCAATTGTTGGAGGATTCCCATACCGGCAAACACATAAACAGGTGATGAAACTTATAAAATATAATAATCTTGAAAAGAAGGTACTGTTAAAAGGTCCAAAGTTTGGAAAAAACAAAACCATGGAATACAACCAGGCAGACATCTTTGTTTTTCCAACCTCCTTCAGGCAGGAATGTTTTCCACTTGTAATCCTGGAAGCGATGCAGGCTGGACTGCCAATCATTGCATCTGATGAAGGAGCTATACCGGAAATTATTGATGATGGAATTAATGGGATCATCCTGCGAAGATGGACTGTGGAATCTTTTTCGGAGAAACTTGCACTGCTTATCCGTGATTCGGAATTGAGATCAAAACTGGGAATGAACGCGGAAAAGAAATTCCGGGAATTTTACACAGTTCATCACCTTGAAAAGAATATGAGAGATTTTTATGAAGAAGAATTTTTAAGTTGAGCATTGTATAATTTCAAAGACACAAAGATGCATAAATTAATTTATTGAAAATTAATATTTTATGTTGTATATATTATGTCGAACTCACGTTAATTTAATATTTTGGATTTAATATTTCTCACCTATATCAACAGATCAGGATCTACATACCTGGCACAGTTACTCAGTGCATCAGACGAGGTACTGGTATGTCCGGAAGCAGAGATACTTGTGCATGAATTTCTTGAAGCACCTGATAAGGATTTTTTTTTATCTGATACATCTAATAACAGGCTTGGTTATTACCTGGCTGAAGATTGGAAGCTGAAACATTGGGGTCTTAAATTGGAAGATCTGGAATTTCTTTCTTCTGTATCAAGAAATATTGAAGCATTCCGGAAGTTGTTATCTCTATACAGGGACAGGATAAAACCGGGTGCAACAAAGATTATTTTTAAGGCAGAAAGGCTTATTTATTTGTGGAAAAAATTAGAGAAAGCTTCACAGTTATCTGGTAATAAAATAAAACTGATAGCTGTTATTCGGGATCCAAGAGGCATTTATGCGTCTCAAAAAAATACTATCTGGCCGGATTCTGACAGACCTTTTTCACGAAATTTAATTAAGACCGGTATACTCTGGTACCATTATGTTAAAAAAATTCTGCACTTAATTTCCCGCCGGATAAATATTACATTGATCAGGTATGAGGATTTAATAAAGAATCCTGAAGGATCACTGGATAATATTGCAAAAAGAATTCGGATAAGAAAGATCTCTATTCAGCCGGATAAAGGAGATTTTTATGACAGAATCCCTGTAAATCAGAAACCAATACATGGGAATATCAGATCACAACCCATCAGGGAAAAAGAAAACGAGTGGAAAGACATTCTGAATAACCTGGAGATTGACCTTATACAAAGCGTAACAGGTAAAGCCATGAAAGAAATGGGATATCACCTTGAAAAAAGGAAGATCAGTATATTCAGACTATTGAAGGTAAAAATACCCGGCGTGGGAATGTTTTATTTTAATCAATGTTTAGCTAAGATTTTTTTTAAGATTAATAGATTGTTTCATGGCAGGCATGGACTTTAAGGAATATTTTTCAAAGCGGTTTATTAAATCATTCATATTTGGCTACCTGAGAAGAAAAGTTTTCAGAGATATAAGAGTTTATTGCATGTTCATAGGATATCAAAGGAGTGGTCATAGTTTTATAGGAGCATTATTAGATGCACATCCTTATGCTGTTATAGGTATGGAAGTTGATGCATTAGATCTTTTACAAAAGGGTTATTCAAGGAATCAGATTTATTATTGTCTTATGAGGAATGCAGAAGTATTTACAAAAAAACTCAAAAATGTATGGACCGGTTATAATTATGCTATACCAGGGCAGTACCAGGGCAAATTCCTGAAGATAGAGGTGATTGGAGATAAAAAAGGGGGTAAAAGTTCACTACGGCTTGATGAAGATCCGGCTCTTCTGGATAAGTTAAAAAATATCACAGGAATCCCTCCGAAAATCCTTCATGTAATCAGACATCCGGTTGATAATATTACCACAATGGTATTGCGAAATATCCCTGAAAATAAAGTGCCGGAGCTGTCTGATATTCGTGAGAAGATGAATATTTATTTTATGAAAGTAACAATAAATGAAAAGCTAAGGCAGAACAAGGAATTGGATATACTCGATGTATACCATGAGGATTTAATCCAGTCACCGAAACCAACATTAACCAGGATACTTAATTTCATCGGTCTGGAACCTTTTCCGGATTACCTGGATGCATGTATTAAAAAGATTTACAAAGAGCCTCATTTAAGCCGGAATAATCTGGATTGGCCGGAGGATATGATCCGGGAGATTAAACAAAGATCAATGGAATATTCGTTTCTTAAAAAATACTTTGAAAATGACCGATTCTGAAAATCTTCTACGTGATATAGAAGAACTGATTATCAAACTGCGAAAAGGTAAAGAGAAAGAAAAGAGTTGGAGTGCATTCCAGACTCTTATTGAGAACAATCTTAAAGAGGTATGCAGTCTGCTGGACACCCGCTGGCTGGTTTCAATATGTGATACATATACTGATTATGGAGATCCTGTTATCCGAAGAAATGCCATGCTGGTAGTGCAGACAGCAAATTTTGAAAAACTCTGGGCAACTCATCTGCTAATGTATGATGTGAAACTGAATCAGGAAAAACTAAATAAATTAAAAAAACATAAAATCATTCCATTATGGGACGGCATGTACAGTTTTAACATTAATCATGGAGACATGACAAATAATTTTTTTGCACGGGTGGATAAACTGATGAAAGAAACTCCTGTAATTGAAACAATTTATAAAACAGTTATTCAGCGTATTAAGGAAAATGATACTGTTTTTGCCAACCTGGATAAATATCATAACAGATTATTTGAGCCGGACAGGAAAAGATCTGTCAGAAAAATATTAAGAAAGAAAATTATACAATTTTTCAGGAACTATAAGATTTAAAAGATAAACGGATATCATCATTCAGCAAAATAAAGTGTGACTGATCAATTTCATTGATCCTGAAAGAATTGGAATACTTTGATATAGGAAAATGGAAATATAATATTTCATCCTGTCCATCGATAAGTCTACCTTGTTTCCACTCAATCCTGAAAAAAGTTTTACCATCCCTCAATTTTATGATATCATCCATAAACCATTGTTGATTAAAGATTCTGGCATTCCCCTGATACCTGAAGGCATTTATTGCTGAATTGAAATCCTTAATTTCTCTTAATTTCATTTTTCTTTTTTTAATGATTCTCCTGAACTGTTTATTCAGATAGTGAAAAAGAGGATTTCTGATAAATTTATATTCCCTGATATGTTTCCTGACATTTCTTACCAGTGCCTGGTGAATGTGATATGAATCTGGCTGAATAGGCGGATAAGCAATTTTTTCATCAAAACAGAAACACTCAGGCTGGCTGAAGATCTCTTTCCAGTCCGGAACAAGTTTAAACAAATGATTGATATTAGACTGGTTTTTCAGAAGCATAAAATGCCCCGGGAAAAAGTCAATACTGGGAGAAATGATATCATAATCTTCTGTTATTTGTTGAGTTATGAATTTAGAAATATTACCAAAAACCAGGTCTATATCACAATAGCCCCAGAAGGTACAATCTTTAAGATAGTCTTCAAAGATGAGACCGTATGCGGGTTTAAAATCTGCAAATTTGAAGGAATGTTTAATAACCGGATTGATACCAAGCTTTTCTTTAATTCTTCCTGTTAAATCTTCAGCAGAGATATTAATAAATCTGATATTATCCGTTATTGCCTTCGGATTTTCATTCCCTGAAAAAATCAACCAGTTAATTGTTTCGTTTTTTTCACAGGATCGGAGAAAATAATCAAACCATCCGGGCCAGGCATTTCCATATAGGATAATGATATTGATTTTCGGATTATTCATTATTGAATATTCCTTTTTCTGTTATGGTAAATGACCCGGTGCATTCCTGAATGATGAATCCAGGATTATTTTTGCCTTCCCGGAAATGAAAACCAAATATTTGCCGGTTTTTATCCAGGTCTCTTAGTATTCCATCTTTCCACCTGATTCGCCACGTCATTCTGTTGATTCTTTTATAATACGAATCAGAATAAAGCAATTCCTTTGTAAATACTTTGATTTCTTTGTTCCTGCACTTTATGAAAGCGATTTCCGTAATATCAACAGGATATGTTTCAGAAATTGTCCTTCTCTTCACAAACCATTGAAACTGGTAACGGAATTCCCTTAAAGTGAAAGAATAAAATCTGAACTTGAACAAGGATGAAAAAACAAACAGAATGAGATAAAAAATCTTCAGGATTGAAACACCTGAAATAGCCATTCTTTGAATGTTTTCATCAAACGATGCATATTCCGGATCCTGGAAGATGGACTTGTATAACAGATTTTGGGTGAATAATTTTTTTACTGTATCTGTATTTTTGTAAAGACAAAATGGACCTGAAAGGAATCCTTTATAAGTGCTTACTATATCATAGTTCATTATTTTATCAATAGGAAGAAATTGTCCCATTTCCCCAAGAATTAAATCAATATCACAATAACCCCAGTAATCGTAATTAATCAGGTAATCTTCAAAAATAAGCCCGTAAGCCGGTTTAAGATCACATAATTTATATGGATTTTGTACTTCTAATGGAAAACCAAGTTTTTTCCCTGCAAGTTTATTGAAATCATCCAATTTTAAATTTGTGAAATGTATATTGTCAGCAATGATTGCTGGCTTTTCTGTATCATTTATAATAAACCAATCGATAAAAGTGTTGTATTTGCATCCTGCTAAAAAATGTTTAAAATAAGCAGGGAATCTTCCGAAATAAGGGATGATAATACCTATTTTATTAATCATGTGAATAATAATCCTTCAGTGGGAATATTACAACCATATCTAACAAATAAAATGAAAATGATTTTGTTTAAATCAGAAAGCTCGTCTGGTTGAATGATAGTGTTATTTCTTTGTAAACTTAACAAATCCTTAGCGTCTTCTGGGATTAAATATTTTAAAGTGTTGTAATAAAATTCCTGTGTTAATGCATAAAAATTGATTATTAATGCAACCATTATATTAGCGAAACAGTCTGATTCATTGGAGTTAATTTATTTTTCTTAATTTTGATAAAGGAGATTTCAAGATTTATTATTAAGAATTGAGTAAATCAGATTTAATATTTATTTTTTAAACCGGATTTTTTTATCCTTAATTTATTTAATTTAACTGCCTTTCGATTATTAATATATATTAGCGCTTATAATCATCATATTTTTCAAATTTACATATCAGTAGAAAAATCTAAAAATAAATAATTATGAAAAAATTAATACTCACAACATCAATGCTATTCTTAAGTCTGTGCTTTGTATACAGCCAGGAAGGCAAATGGGAATGGGCCAGGCTTTTTGATACCATTGGACCTGTAAATACGGAAAGCTTTAGTATGGATATCTGTATGGATGCAAACGACAATGTTTACATTATTGGAGTATTCCGTACTAATGATCTTAAAATCGGGATGGAAACTTTACCAAACAGGGGAGGGTATGATATTTTCCTGTGCAGTTTTGATCCGGTGGGGAATTTCCGGTGGGCAAAATCTATTGGTTCAACTGGAAACGATGATATTGCCGGGCTTGTAATAGATGGTTCAGATTTATATATTGCAGGTGCCTTTAATGGTGCAAGTGTTTATTTCAGTCCAACCGAAAGCCTGCCCAACAGCAATCATTATGATTCATTTATTGCCCATTATCTAAAGGATGATGGTTCTTTCCAGGGTGCAAAAAGAATATTCTGGGGATCCAATCAACAGCGTCTGCAGGATATTGTTTTGGATAATTTTAATGATTATCTGGTTGTTGTCGGACAATTTAAAACACACCTGGTCTATAACGATGGAGTAGAAGATGATACAATTCCTGTTATCGGACCAAAAGATTTCTTTATTGCCCGTTTTGACCTGTCGGGGGGATTTGATAACCTGTTATTCCACGACATTAAAAGTTATTACGGAGATCAGGAATCCACAAGTCTTAAACAGGTGAACTTATCTGTTATTGGTTCCAGCCATACAGGCTATTTTCTTTCAGGTGATCTTTTCGGAACAATCTGGTTTTCTCCAACTGAATCAAAAGTTGGAACTTCAACAATCACTTCTGATGCTCTGGTGATCAAACTTGATAAAAATCTTAATTATTTATGGTCACGACGGGGTGGTGGGACTGCCTATGATCATGTAAATTCTTCAGGGTCAGATAATAGCGGAAATGTTTACCTTGCCGGGAAATACCAGAATGATGTAACTTTTGACAGCACAGCCACAAAGCAATCCGCTGTAATTAAGGGAATTGGTGCACAGGATCTTTACCTGGCTAAATATAACAGGGAAGGAAGGTTATTATGGCATTACAATTTAGGTTTTTCAGGAAACGACGATGCTTTTGGTATAGCCCTCACCAGCAAATATGTCCAGGTAGCCGGAAATGTTAGTGATGAGAGTAGCACAAATACAGGTTTTATTAAACTGGATCTGGCAGGGAATTATATTAATCAGGGCGAAACCCACGGAGATGGTGAGGATATTGGCAAAGGTGTTGCATTTGATTCCGAGGGTAATACTTTCATAACGGGTTATTTCAATTCAGATACATTATATTTTGGCCCCGAAAGTGAACCGGATACCATACTGGTCAATAATACAGGCACGTATGACGGATTTGTTGGTAAGTATCAGTATCCTCTGACAATTGTACGCGAAGAAATCACAGATGTAAGTTGTAATGGAGAAGATGATGGCTATATTCGTGTTAGGGGTGAGTTTGGTGTTCCGCCATACAGCTGGTCGTGGGAGCATGAGATAAATACAACACCGGTATCAGATACATTAATTGCCGGGACCTATATTGTTACCCTGACCGACTCTGATGTTCCTGCAAATGTTGTTACGGATACGATCGTGATTTCAGAACCTTCTCTGCTACTGATCGACCGGATAATTAATAATGTGAGTTGTTATAACGGGAATAATGGTGCAATAGATATTTCACCGGATGGTGGCGTTGGAGCATATACTTATTTCTGGTCAGGAGGTTCCGGATTGAATCCAACAGAGCAGGATCAAACCAATCTCCAGGCAGGAACCTATATTGTAAGATTAAAAGATGGTAATGGATGTTACCTTGATTCGACTTTCGTGATTTCTCAGCCACCCGAACTGGTTGTTGACAGTATGAAAAAATGGGATGTTTCACCATGTGGTTCCTCTAATGGAAGCGCCAAAGTATTTGTGTCTGGTGGGACACCGGATTACAGCTATTTGTGGTCAGATGATGAAACAACTGATAGCATTGGTTCACTCGATAAAGGTGATTATTCCGTTGAAGTTACAGATGCTAATGGTTGCTCCGTTACATCAGGGAAGATTAGTATTGTCGATTCCTGTCAGGTAAACCTTATTGTAGTTGAGGTGAATCATGTTTCCTGTTATGACTCACCAGACGGCAGCATTATCCTTACTACATACGGAGGACAAAGACCATATACCTATTACTGGACACCGGATGTGGGACATAATGATTCCGCTGCAATTAACCTGCAGGCAGGAAGCTATAAGATCGTTATGGAAGATAATATAGGTGAAAAAGATTCTGTTAATATAGAATTGACGCAACCGTCTCAGTTATTTGCCAGCGCTCAACTTACCGATGTGATCTGTTTTGGTGAATCTACCGGTAAAATAAATCAATCAGTCTCCGGTGGAACACCTCCCTATACGCACAGATGGGCAACTGGAGGCACAACCGAAGATCTCACAAACATTCCTTACGGTAATTATATAGATACTATAACAGATGCCAATGGTTGTAAGTTAATTAAGGGATACGTTATTACACAGAATCCTGAGATTAAAGTAACTGATTTCACAATCGATTCTGTTAGCTGTTATCAGCTAAATGACGGGACAATAGATATTACTGTAGGTGGCGGAGTATCTCCTTATAGTTATTATTGGCTTGAAAAGAACTGGGATCCGAAAGACGGGCTTACAACCCAGGATATCCAGGATTTATTTGCAGGTGAGTATAATGTTAAAATAACAGATGAAGTCGGCTGTTTTAAAAGGGATACATTTATAGTTCCCCAACCAGATCCGTTACAAATTCATGTCGATAGCATTAAGCCCAGCTGCCCTGGCAGGGATGATGGAGCCGCATGGATTCATGCAACTGGTGGGAATGGTGGTTATACATATACATGGGAACCTTCAGGCAAATCTGGAGATTATGTAACTAATATGCCACCTTTTGACTATTCAGTAAGAGTTGAAGATGAAAAACTATGCTGGACAACTGATATAGTAACAATACCCGAAAATCCAGCTATAACCATAACACTGGATTCTATCAGGCACATTCTTTGTTCTGGAATAATCGATGGGGAATTATATGTAACCATAAGTGGAGGAACGCTCCCTTATAGTCCTCTCTGGAATCCGGATGGTGAAACTACTGAGGACATCGAGAATAAACCAGCCGGCACCTATTCAGTTACTGTTACTGATGCAGCTAATTGTCCAAAAATATCTGATGATTTTGTAATTGAAGATCAAAGTGTACCAATAGTCACCCACCGCCAGGATAAGACCGATATCAGCTGTTACGGGCTTTCCGATGGAGAGATTGTTCTTAAGGCAGAAGGCTTACAGCCACTGAGTTATTCAATTGATGGTGGGACTTCCTGGCAATCCGACACCTTATTTACTGATCTGTCAACCGGATCATACCTTACTGTTGTTAAAGATGCAAACGGTTGTCTGAAATACGGAGATCCACTTGAAATAACAGAGCCTGCCCAGTTAATCTTCGTCTCCATTCTTATCGACAGTACCAGCCATGCCGATTCAGCAAATGGAGTGATTACATTAACTGCCGGAGGAGGCACAGAACCTTATACCTACTTTTTAAATGATTCAGAAGAACCGGATAATGTTTTTGATGGCCTAATAACTGGGGATTATATTGTCAGGATTGATGATGCAAATGGTTGTTCAACCGGCGATTCAACTGTGAATATCCCAGTCTCGGTTGTAGGTGGGATCAGGTCAGTATTTGAATTCGGTGAATTGCTGCTTTACCCCAACCCCACAACCGGCCAGCTGACCGTTGAGATCGAAAACAGGAATCAGGAGGATATCACCCTTGAGATTATCAACCTGCGCGGGCAGGTGATATGGAAGAAAGAGCTGCAGTATAGTGGCCAGTCAGGATTCGTTGAGGTCATTGACATGTCTCAGCAGACTCGTGGCACCTACTTCATGAGGGTAAACAGTCTGCCGGTTAATACAAAGATCATTCTTGAATAGTGTAATAAAAGACCTTCATAAGAAAGGCTTCCGGTAACGGGAGCCTTTTTTATTCACAGAGGGCCGCAGAGAACAAATGAGTTACACAGAGAAAAAACTCTGTGGTACTCGTTAAATTTCAGTGGCACTCTATGACCATATCAACCGGTTTTCTGGAATTATAAATTGCTGTAATATTTATTGATTTCAGAATAATGATTGACGATTTATGATTTGTGATCTGAGAAAACTTCTAAAATCAAAAATCTTTAATCAATTAATCTTAAATCAAAGGATTTTTCCTTGCAAAGTCTCCTGAGATCGGCAAGAATTCACTAAGTTTACGCATCAAAAACAATTACTTCATGAAAGTACTCATCCTCGGCTCCGGAGGACGGGAACACACACTGGCCTGGAAAGTGGCCCAGAGCCCGCTGTTGAAAAAACTTTATATTGCTCCTGGTAATGCCGGCACCCTTGAACTGGGAACAAATGTGGATATAGGGGTGGAAGACTTCGATGCAATCAGGTCATTTGTCATTAAAGAGAATATCGACATGGTTGTTGTGGGTCCGGAAGCTCCCCTGGTTAAAGGTATCGTTGATTATTTCAGGGACGACCGGGGATTGAGGAAAATTCCTGTAATCGGACCGTCGAGGGAAGGTGCGATGCTGGAAGGAAGCAAGAAATTTGCAAAGGAATTCATGACCCGGCATAATATTCCAACCGCCAAATTCCAGAATGTTACTTTAACTGAATATGACAGGGGAGTGGATTACCTGAAAACAATGGATCCTCCCTATGTGCTGAAGGCCGATGGTCTCGCTGCGGGGAAAGGCGTACTGATATGTGATTCAATGCAGGAAGCAGAAAAGTTGTTAAAGGCCATGCTGGAAGGAATGTTCGGAGAGGCCAGTAAAAATGTGGTCATCGAAGAATATCTAGCCGGAATTGAATTATCGGTCTTTATCCTGACAGATGGCGATGCATATCTTATTTTCCCCGAAGCGAAAGATTATAAAAGAATAGGAGAGGGTGATACCGGACGGAATACAGGGGGAATGGGAGCTGTGTCACCAGTTCCGTTTGCAGACAGGGTATTCCTTAAGAAAGTTGAAGAACGGATCATTAAACCAACTGTTGGAGGTCTTAAAAAGGAACGGATTGAATACAGGGGCTTTCTCTATTTTGGCCTGATGAATGTAATTGAAAATCCATATGTGGTGGAATACAATGTAAGGATGGGAGATCCTGAAGCTGAAGTTGTGCTGCCCAGGGTACAATCCGATCTGCTGGATATGTTCAAAGCTGTGGCTGCAAAGAAATTGAGAAAGAAAAGAATGGAAATTGACCATCGCACGGTTGCAACGGTTATGCTTGTATCAGGAGGATATCCCGATAAATACGAAAAAGGCAAGGAAATATTAAATCTCGATAAAATAAAGAACAGCATCATCTTTCATGCGGGTACAGATATAGCCGGAGACCGGATTATCACAAACGGAGGAAGAGTTCTGGCAATCACTTCCTATGGGGCAGACATGGTGGATGCTCTCGCCAAAACTTACAGAAATGCCGACCTGATCGCTTTTGAAGGAAAATATTCACGCAGGGATATCGGCTTCGACCTTTCTGATGAATCCCAAATCTGATCATTTCGCATGCTGAAACTGTTCAAAGGTAGTCAACCTGCACTGATCATCATCATCCTGCTTCTAACCGGCCTGATGTGGATAAGATCTTTTTTTCAGCCTGCTGAATTTCAACTCACCTATGATTTGTATGAGATGCCATTGTGGCATTTTCTTAATTCATTTTTGGGGAACAGTGAAATAATACGGAAGATTATAGCAATGATATTGCTGATAATCAACGCATTATGGCTTTCCAGGATGAATACCAAATTCATATTGGTAAAGACAAGGACTTATTTACCTACACTGTTTTACGGATTTATTTGCAGCAGCTTCCTCCCCATGCTTGACCTTAATCCGGCCCTTATCGCTGTGACTCTTTTTGTTCAGGCTGTCGATTTGTTGTTTGAGTCTTATAAAGAAGAGAAATTATCCTATAAATACTTTGAATCTTCTCTGCTCGTTTCATGTGGTAGCCTGTTCTATGGACCTGCTGCCCTTTCCATGGTTATTATATGGATTAGCCTGTCCATTTTGAAAACACCGGGCTGGCGGGATTGGATGTTTACCATTATCGGATTCATATTACCCTACCTTTTCCTGTTATCACTTTTATATGTTTTTGATGAGAATGTACCGGAATACTTCAGAAATATTTTAATAAACTTTAAGATTACCAGAGGTTTTGATTATCTTGATAATATTAAAATCATTTACTTTTCATTTATTTTTATACTTATCCTGCTTGCCAGTGTTAAAATGATCAGGGTATACCAGGGGTTGAAGATTTATGCAAGAATATATTACAGAGTATTCTTCTGGATATTTGTATTTACAGTGGGTATATTTTTTAGCCTCTATAACCGGTCTTTTGAGTTGATATATTTCACCACTCTGCCGGTCTCTTATATTCTTACGTTTTATTTTTATTCTATCAGGTCACGATTTCTGGGGGAGCTCCTGTTTAGTATATTTATCGGTTTGGTCCTTTTCGTGGAAGTTATGAGATAAAAATTAAAGGGAATTTATTACTACCTAAAGGGGATTGAATGTCCCGGCTTATCAACCGGTACACTCAAATTTCCGTTGGTGGTTTTAGAGCTCGGCTTAGCCGGTACATGCAATATAATTTCTGAACTACAGATTTCAAATTTATTTATTCACATACGATAAGATCCCTACCGCCTGACCTTCCTTTCCTTCCTGGAATGTTATAAATACATGATAGATACCAGTTTTCTGGCACATGAAGTTGAAGGGATTGTATTCCTCACCGGTGTCTTTATTGTAAGTGCTGAAGATCAGCTTATTGCTGTCATAAAGCTGAAGGATACCCTTGCCTGCTGATCCATCGACAGTACAAATTGAAAAACGATAGATATTATTTTTACTCAATACAAGTGGATATCTTGCTACAGGAGGCAGTTGGTTGGGTTGAGCTGCTGCCAGAACAACCTGAAAATCTTTTAAATAAGTTGCATCTTCTCCGGAATTTGCCGAACATTGTTCAACAAAATCAGTCTCAAATTGTGGGAATAACCGGGCAGACAGGCATATCAGGGATAAAATCAGTATTAATCTTCTCATATCAGGTAGAAATTAACTGGTTTCTGATTTGTTCTGTTTTATTAATAATATTTTTTAATTGATTATCGGTAATGTTGACTACGCTTTCCTCTTTTTGCACAATCAACACCATACCATCCTGCTCAACAGTTTCAGGTTCCCCCATGGTATAAGAAATTTCGATTTTATCATATTCGTCTTTTAAAATACTCAGTGATTCAATGAGATCAGCAACCGGCTCATATTCTTTATAATTATTGAGGATAAGCAAAATATTATTAAGGTTTATTTTTTGTTCACCAATTCTTTCTGCAAGTTCAGGATTGCTTTTTTCTTTAGCCACCTGAGTAACAAGATACATACCCTCCACCCATGTTCCGGCAATCATCAGGGCACTGAGATGGCCACGGTTATTTTCCCGCAGATATGAATCCATATTATTAAAACTGTTTACAGATATAAACATGAGTGAGTCTATATTTTCACGGCTGGTTGCAAGCCTTTTAAGGGTAGTGAAGTCAAAAAATTGTCCGACTCTGATACCATCTGCAAGTTTGTTGATAGCTGTAAGATAGTCGACGATCTGCGTACTTTTGTCATAGATATTCAGGTATCCCAGATCAGCACCAAAAACACCCAGACTGTATGCCATCTTAAAACTTGTATTGTATTTATCAACATAATCGGTAGTAGCCAGATACCTGGCTGAAAAAGGAGCCCCCATCTCTTTAATGAGTGCTGCCATTTCAATCGGGGAAGAGACATTCTGCACAATTTCCTCCAGTGCCTCATCTGAAATGGCCCTTGCTTCCATCATCAGCACTGAATCCGGAACTTCAAATTCGGCATCCGACTGTTTTCCTTTTCTGGATTGGCAGGAAAAAAGAACAAAGACAGAAAGTAAAAGTAAGATTGTTTGTCTGATCATGATGATATGATGTTAATGGATAACAGGACAAAATTAAAAAAATACTTTTTCATGAAGTAATATATTTATTGTTATGCATATTAATATGAGATGTTCATAAAGTAGAAAAAGGCTTCTCGCAGATGAACGCAGATTCAAACGCAGATTTTCGCAGATAATCCTTTGAAGATCAATATTTCCGTGGCCACTGTACCAGTTTTTTCAGGAGATCGAAATACAGGATGATATAAAACAGAATAGTAAGAAACCAGATAAATCCCATATTGAACCAGTATGTATCAAAATATCTTCCAAGAAAATATTTCCTGGGAGCAAAAAAATGAGACCTTAAACCGAACCAGTGACGGGGGAAAGGATCCTTATATATGGGATCTATTTGCTGGATCAACTCATGCCTGAATTCCACCATCTTATTTTTCTCAAAAACTTTTCTTACATGCTCCTCGATGGTTTCATTGTGATACATGTCCTTCATAAGGTTGTATAATCCAGGTTTCTGTTCAATGAAATACAGAATTTTATTTTCCCGCTCGGTAGTGGCCATCAAAAATTCCCGGGTATAATAACCATCCAGTTCTTCAAGATGTAATTCAATCTGCTCAAGAATGGCTCTGTCAACATTTTCGGGAGTCAGATTTTCAATATTTGTTAATGGAGGGATTGGAACCAGCACATTTTCCTTTGAAATTTCATTTATTAAAAGTTTAAGATCATTTTTGGTTTCGTCAATGGTTCCTTTTGTATCAAATTCATTTTTTACATTTTCAAGGCGGTTAATAAGTTCGGGGAGCAGATATACCTGTTTAAAATCCGCAACACTTTCAGCCTTTTTAATGTTATAGAATTGTTTTTGAAACTGATTATCCTTGAACTGGTGGACCATTAGTGCTTCATAAGACCATTT
>Ga0209636_10003683_pt1 | contig 15643 bp, 8 predicted proteins | sample DeeMarSWOR152_54_FD_187464 | JGI IMG/M metagenome (GOLD analysis project Ga0209636, IMG submission 187464) | Marine sediment microbial communities from White Oak River estuary, North Carolina - WOR-1-52-54 (SPAdes) (version 2) | ecosystem: Environmental > Aquatic > Marine > Intertidal zone >...
AAGCAATACAGCTTTCTGCAGGAGAAACCCAAACCGTAAATTGCACAGTTACAGAAAGCAGCGAAGGGACCTATTCTACAAACGTAGGAGGTTTGCAAGGAAGTTTCAAAATTGTTCCTACAGGTTACCACACACTCACGGTTCTCGCATCTGGTTCTGGCGTCTTGGATTTTACCCTAAACGGCGTCGGTTATCAAACATCCTATTCCGAACTCTTGCCTGTGGGAGAATACACCCTTGCAGTGCCAAGTACCTTCAGTACTGAAACTGCCTTATTCCAATTTAAGTACTGGAGCGATGGAGATACAAGTGCGACGAAAAAAGTAAACCTGCAAAGTCGCTTAGTACTTGTTGCACAGTATCAACTAATTAGTGGATACGCATCCTGTCCTTCGTTGTTTATTTGGAACGGAACCAATTATGCTTATGTCTCAATGGTCTCAAGTCGAGGCTACTTAGGATACATCAATTATATCAACGAAGATGGGTGGCCAGTATATTGGAGAAATTACCCATGGGACTACATCAAACTAGACAGAGGTCAATTACAACCAAGGAATGGTTATTATGACCTCATCATGACCGAAAGAGCGAATGAAATCTTTTACCTAGATGCGACTTACATGCTGGTTGTTGACCACCCATCGAATGTAAATGTTTATACAACTATGGGCGAACAATACCTCGATCCGAATTATGTGGGTCAGATTTATACCGTGGGCAAAAACCCGTTGACGCCGATTTCCGCTGTCAATGAAGAAGGGGAAGATGTCCTACCTCAGATTTCCAAACTGGATGAAATCTACACTACTGCACATAATGGAATCTACAGTGAATCACTCTACAATATTACATGGAATAGATTAACATTAAATTTGGGCAATTTATCTGGTGCAAAGCAAATTAAGCTCATAGTCAACGGAATACTTGATTGGGGTCCTGATGAAGACCAGGGCAATTGGTACGAAAGCTTTTTCACGCAGCCAGTACCAAATGGTACGCAGCCCACTCCACCCCCCTACATGGAGGTTAAAGATGCGAATGGGAATTGGGTGCGTGTCCCGGAAAGTAGGCAGTTTCCGCTTATGCCTGATGAAACGCCTAGGACTTTTGTTGTTGATTTAACAGATCTTTTTCTCACAAATGATTATTCACTTAGAATAAACAATTTCTGGAATGTAACCTTCGATTATGTTGGAGTAGACACAACCCCGCAAGAAAACGTGACAATTCGGAGGATTAATCTGGCTTATGCTAGTTTTGACCAAGCAATTTATGTCTATTCTGCTGCATCAGGGTGCTTCACAAGGTACGGCGACGTAATTCAATTGGTGCTTAATGCAGATGACAAATTTGTGATTGGAAAGCGAGGAGACAGAGTTTCTCTTCAGTTTCCAGCCAATCTCGCGTCCCCTGCAGAAGGTATGGAAAGAGACTTCTTCTTGATTACCTCTCTTTGGTTCAAAGAAGAAGGAAATCCCGCTGTGGAGTTTACAGTGGACCCATTACCTTTCCATAATATGAGTGGTTTCCCATATCCGTCTACAGAGAGTTATCCATACGATGAAGACCATTCAAGTTATCTCCGTGAATATAACACCAGGACACTACCTATTCTGCGCGAGCAATGGGTCGTAGGCGATATACTAAGAGGAATAATAGCCACGGGATTAGGGCTAGCAGGAATAATGGTCATCCTCATATGGATAAAAGAGCGCGCGCGGAGAAGCAGATTGCCTCGAATTAAAAGTACGCTGGGACAATAGTCATCCATTTATGAAGGCGATGCAGGCATGTGGATCATGGAAATAATAGCAATAATACTGCGGTTAACAATAGCGATAGGATTAGTAATAGCAGTATTATTGGGAATAATAAGATGGACAAAAAAAGGCCGTCGCAGAAAGGCTATAAGGTACTTCAGATGGTCTGTTAAGGCTGCGTTTTTACTAATTTTCATGGTCCCCGTTGCATATCTCCTTGGGGCTCCTTCCGCGCCCGTGTACAGTTATCTCTCCGACGGATTAAACAAATCGCTTCTTATGTTGCCTGTCGGTCAATCCCCTGATGCCATATGGCTTGTTTCTTTCGGCGTCTCAGTTCCTGGCACCCGAGTCGTATGCCCATTGTGGGCAGTACAGACTGTGATAGCTGGAGAGGTGGTAATTGCAGATCTCATGCCATTAATAGTTGCTATGCTTCTTTTTCTTATTCCGATTTTTGTGTTGGGAAACATGTTCTGCGGTTGGGTTTGTCCCGTTGGGACAATGATAGACAGCTTCGATAGAGTTGTCACAAAATTCTTACCGAAAGTAGACCAAAAACGAGTGGAAAGGTCGACGCGAAATAAGGAGATGAGGGCGAAACGCCAATCTCAATCGAGCAACATCATTTGCCCAAGTTGTCCACTTGGGAAACTTTCAGGAAGATACGGCGTTGTGGCAAACGGCGTGATAGTTTCTTCTTTTGTTGGTTCTGCGGTTTTTAAGTTCCCTATATTCTGCTCCATTTGCCCGATAGGGATATCAACGAGAGGGGTGGCTCATCTCTCGAGTACAGCAAGCATTACAGGAAAATTTCTGCCTATTATTATTGAGCTGTGGGCGATTCCAGTGGTGGCGGTTCTTACAAGTTTAAGAGAGAAAAGATTTTGGTGCAAGAAAATATGTCCAGTGGGTGCCCTTTTAAACGTCGCTGGAGCATTTAACCCTTTTTTCAAGCCAGTGGTGAATGCCGACAAATGCCGTATTAAAGGATGCCCTCAAGATTGCGAAGACTATCGTCTGGACTACTGTTTTATGTGCCGTCAAATGGACGAAAAAGAATGCGAGAAAGCATGCCCCGTGGACATTAACTTAACTGATCAAGAGTCCCTTGCGCGATGCACTAAATGTTTTGAGTGTTATATAGCATGCGACAGGGATGCAGTAGAAATTAAGCTTTCTGGCATGCCCGATGCTAGCCGTGCGCTTGCCCGTTTTTTCAAGCGCAAGCGCAGGCGCGCATACAGTCCAGAAATACTTGCAGTTTTCAATGCGATTAATTTGAAATCTGGAACCAACCTCATTAAACTAAAACTTAATGCCCAAGAGTTTGACTTGAGGGATGTTGCAGAGGGCAATGTTAGCTGTTTTGTGGTTAGATGTATTGAAAGAGCCAAGAAGCTTGATAGATATTATGCCGTCAAGATAACTCAAGAGAGAATACTGGCTAAAGATAGAATGCTAAGGGAATATGTGGAGATTCCAGTTACTTCTGTTGGTTATGGTTTGAGGAGTTCTTCTAGCATCAAGACTATTGATGTCAGTAATAGAGAAGACTTCATTATATTATCAGAGTTCAGAGATGCAAACAAAGTCTGCCCAGGAATAACAGACAAAACCTTGAAGCGCTGGAAACAAAAGGTTGAGGAAAGAGCGACTAATTTCCTTATTGCCAGAAGATTCGATCTTCCAGCATCTGACCTCTCAGCTCTTGCGTTCTATTCAGATAACCCTGTTGTTGGTGTTGACATGTGGAGTATTAAAGGGCTTTCAAATGAGGAAGCCATGTTGCAGACATTATGGTTCAACAGCACTCCAAACTTGCTTCAAGTCTATATGCTACAAACTTCGAATACGTGGATGAAGATTCGTGATTACAGGCTTAACAAGTTCAACTTCTTGAACACGGAAAAGCTATCACAAACGCAAAGAAGGGAATTAATGAACTTGTTTAGGGAAATAGGCGCCGCAGAACTGCCAAGCATCCTAACACAGCTAGAATACAAGCATCCACTTAGACTGAGATTAGACATAGCAATCCTCAAGATTCTGGGCTATTACGAAGCAGAAGCAATCAGAATCCTAAACCAGCTTTATCCACTTCTCGTGGAAGAAATCAAAAAAACTGAGGGTTTTCATGACTGAGAATCAAACTTCACGGCGTTGCAGAATTGACTTTTTCTTGCGTCTGTCTTCTTGCTCCGAAATATAGGCATTTGTCGGCTTAATCGTGGAGATTCGAAAAAAGACATCTGATTTTGACCATGACAGCGTTATAAGTATAGCTGAAAGGCTATCTCTTGTCTACGGTTAATCATCCTCATGACTATTTTTTAGGCCGATTCCTTTGCGAGTGAATCTGCCCGTTTGGCTTATATATGGATCTACTCACCCGCCTCCGAAGAACCTTAAAAATAGGGACTGAAAGCTTTCTGAAGAGGTTGCGGATGAGGTTTGGAGATGGTATGATTCTTCGGAGAAGAAGGGGGTTGCTAGTTTTTGACAATGCGTGTTTGTTTCTGATTTTTTCGTCGTTTTCTTTTGTTCTTTTGTTTTGGCTTTTGTTTGGAATGCATGGCGCCTGTACTCTTGTGGTCTCCAATTGTGCTTTGCAATCTTGGTTTTTTAGCTTGATTCTTGCGTAGTTTTCGAAACTAGTCATCTTCCGAACGGCTTAAATGTCTCTAATTGTTATTTAGGCAGATAAGCTCTAAAACTGGGAGAATAAAATGCTCTCGCGCTTAGCTATCACTAAACTGAAAGCAGTTCTCATCATTGACGTCATAATAGTAGCTCTTGCGGCTGGAAGCTATCTTTATCTCCAGAACACTGGCCAGTTGGCTGCTGCGCCTAAGCCAGCCGAGTTTACGGTAACCGATCTTACCATTCAACCGTTTGAGGCAGGCTTGGGTGAACCCATTTTAGTTTCAGTCAACGTGACTAATGTAGGGGAGGAAGAAGGCAGCTATTCAGCGAACCTCACAATCAACAATGTGCTAAAAGAAAACCGAATAATTCTGCTTTCAGGTGGAAATTCCAGTATAGTGGAGTTCATAGATATCGAAAACGCTGAGGGGAACTACTTTGTTGAAATAGACGGCTTAAATGGAACGTTCACCATCACTAGTGTGCCTCCACCGTCAACGCTTAGAATATCCGAGTTGACTCATAGTCCGCAGGAAGCTTGGGTGAATGAAACTATTACAATCTCAGTTAAAGTGAGTAATGTCGGTGCTGAAGCTATCGGTTATTCGCTTCCTTTCAGGGTTAACGATGTGGTTAGGGGAGTCAAAGCAATACAGCTTTCTGCAGGAGAAACCCAAACCGTAAATTGCACAGTTACAGAAAGCAGCGAAGGGACCTATTCTACAAACGTAGGAGGTTTGCAAGGAAGTTTCAAAATTGTTCCTACAGGCTACCACACACTCACGGTTCTCTTATCTGGTTCTTCTTATTCCATGAGTTTTACCCTAGATGGAGTGACCTATTCCACTCCGTATTCCGAACTCTTAGATGTGGGAATATACACTGTTGCGGTGCAAGTGACTGTCGCAGTTAAAGAGGCCGTATATCAATTTGCGTACTGGAGCGATGGAGATACAAGTGCGACGAAAAAAGTAAACCTGCAAAGTCGCGTAGTACTTGTTGCACGGTATCAGCTAATTAGTGGGCATCCATCTTGCCCTTCGTTGTATATTTGGAACGGAACCGATTATGTGTACCGTACAGAAGTTTCTAGTGGCACGGGTTATCTGGGAATTCTAGATTATTTCCAGAACTACACGCCAGTATTTGCGTATAGCTATCCTTGGTCCTACCTCAAGTTAGACAAAAATCAACTGCAACCAAAAAATGGTTACTACGATATGACCCTGACCCAGATGTGGGATGAGATCTTTTATATAGATGCAGTTCACTTGGTAGTTGTTGACCACGCGCCAAACGTGGACGTTTTCTCGACTAAGGGCACATACGTATACAACCTTGATGGTCAAGGCACGATTTACACCGTCAGCAAAAATCCTTCACTGCCAATTTCCGCCGTCAATGGAGAAGGAAGAAACGTCTTGCCTCAAATCTCCAAGCTTGATGGAGTTTACACCACCGGCCACGAATTCCAATGGGACACTCTTCAGCTAAACTTGGGTGATCTGTCTAGCGCGAAAGAAATAAAGCTCGTAGTCGCAGGAGCAATCGTCTATTCCTCAGGTCAAGTCCAAGGCGAGTGGGCCTCACAGTTTGTCAACCAATCAGGTGTAAAGCCTTTTCCGCCACCATACATGGAGGTTAGAGATGCGAATGGAAATTGGGTGCGAGTTCCCGAAAGCAGGCAATTTCCGCTAGTGGAAGTAACACCCGAAAGCTTTGTCGTTAACCTTACTGGGCTATTTCCCACAAACGACTACTCGCTAAGAATAAACACTTTCTTCGATACGCGTTTCGATTACATCGGAGTGGACACAACCCCGCAGCAAGACGTGATAATTCAAACGATAAACTCTGCTATCGCAGATTTCACCCAAGTTTTTAAAACTGATTCGACTTCTTCAGGTAACTTCACAAGATACGGCGACGTAACTGAGCTGGTGCGCGATGCGGACGATGAATTCGTGATAGGACGACAAGGAGACAGAGCCGCCCTCAAGTTTAACGCCACCGAATTAGAACCTGTTCCCGCAGGCATGGAGAGGGATTACTTTGTGTTTGTCAGCTGCTGGTTCAAGGTAAACGGGCTTCCATACCTACCCTTTACGGTAGACCTATTGCCTTTCCACGCTATGAGCTGTTTCCCCTATGATCCCGCCACAGAAAGTTATCCATACGCCGCGCATTTGAGCTACCTCTCGGAATATAACACTAGGGCAATTCCGTAATTGAAAAATAGTTTCAAACGAAACCAGCAGCAGAACTCAAACATGCATTTTTTGGCATTAGATGTGTAAGATTTAAATGCTGTCTGTTCCTATGTGCTTTATCCAAAAACCTATGAGACCCTAAAACATGTCGTTGATACCTGCAATCCCAAACCCGTATCTTGAAGCGTTCGCTGTTGGATTATTATATGGATTAGTATTTTGCACTTCGGCATGTCTCCCGTACGTTGCCAGCTATATTGCAAGCATTGGAGCAGGTTTCCGCAAAGGAGTAATTGTCACATTAATCTATAATTCAGGCCGCATAACAGCCTATGCCTTGATAGGCGGCGTAATAGGTGCATTCAACTTGTTGATAAGCAACGAAATTCTCTCTTCTTTTCAAATATACTCTTCATATGCTTTCGGCATCGTGACCATTTTAATTGGCATAAGTATACTTCTCAAGATGAGATCAACTTCCTGCAACTGCAATGTGGAAGACAGTAAAAACCTAGGCGTAAAGAAAACGGACAGAAGATTTGACGTGCGTGCCTTCTCATTAGGTTTAAGCAGAGGATTGATTGTGTGCCCACCACTGCTATTGCTTCTCATGTACTCAGTAACTTTTGCGGCTCCAATTGACAGCTTGGTCTTAGCAGTTTTATTTGGTTTGGGAACCGCCTTATCACCCCTACTGCTGCTAGGCGGAGTCACGGGCTGGCTCCTCAACAAAGCCCCCCTATTCAAAAAATGGATATCCATAATCGGCGCGGGAATACTCATAGTGCTCGGAGTTAGCACTTTGATAAACGCAATCATAGTCACCTATTCATAGGGGCGAATGAAAGATGGCGATGCAAATCGTAGGCGATATACTTAGAGGAATAATAGCTGGAGGACTAGTGCTAGCAGGGATACTGGTTATTCTCATATGGGTAAAGGATAAAACCGAGAAAGTAAGCGCCCTCAGGCTTTTCATCCAGATAGCCTTTGTTCCCTTAATTTTCTTAGGTTTAATAATTGGACCATTCGGATTGCCACAGAATCCGCCCGTAGGCAATGCGCCCCGTCAGGTGCTACTTGGAGCAGATACGTTCGGGACACAGGTTCCAGATGGGTTATCTGTACCTGTGTTAGCCTGTTGGTATCCATCTGGAAGAACAGTGACCTGTCCTGTTTGGCAGTTGCAAGCTTACATTTTTCCGTTTTGGGACACAGGATCAGGGTTCGGTTGGGGAGTCTACTACACAACGAGTGGCTTAGAAAGGCTTGCCATCGTTATCGGTTTAGTGATTGTTATGGCTATCGTTTTAGGCAGATTCTTCTGCGGATGGATCTGCCCCTTTGGTCTGTACATGGATCTAATGATACGGGTTCGAAAAATCTTTAAAAAGCCACACTTGAGTTTTTCCGAGAGAACGAATACCGCTCTACGTCAAAGCAGATACGTCATCATAGCCGTTTTTTTGATTCTAAGTGTTATTCTCGGTTCGCAAGCAATTTTTGGTACACAACTTGTTTCTAATACGCAACGTGGAGAATACTTTTACTCGTATTTTACAGCGCCTTTCTGTCAAGTTTGCCCCATGAAGCCTCTCTGCGTACTAGTTGAGGTAGGGTTGGGCGCCATGAACCCATTAGCTGATATCAATTATGTAACTGGGCCACTGTACGAAGCGGGATACTATGTTACTTCGCTTAATCTCATTGCTCTAGGCATAGTTACAGTTGGCGCATTAGCTTATAGGCGGTTTTGGTGCAGAATCTGCCCCTTAGGCGGCTTAACCGCACTCTTCAGCACGTTTAAACCATTCAAACGAGTTGCGCTTATGCGCCTGCACAAGGTGGAGGAAAAATGCACTAAGTGTGGGATTTGCAAGAGAGTCTGCCCAACACAGGTGACTGAAGTGTACGAGGAAAAAGGCGGAGACGTTACCACCTCAGGGTGCATGCTGTGCTTCCGATGCGTTGAAATGTGCCCCTACGAAGATGCCTTACAGGTGAAATTTGCTGGAAAAACCGTTTTCAGGTCGCGAAACTGGTTGGAACCGTCAAAAATCGAGTGAGGAATCTGAATGAAAAGCCAAAATGAAGAAAAAAAGTACATGCCCGAAATCTCTCAAAAAGAAATTAACGAACTAAGAAACTCTGTCAAAGCAACTTCCCAAAGAGTAATTGCCGAAAACATCGAGAGAATGAAGAAAACAGCGACGAACCGGCCCGAAGAAATGCAATATTTTGATGAGATCGCAAACTTCGTGAAGCGTGAAAAAGAGATCCGCGCGGCAAAAGAGAACGGCAAAAAAGTCATTGGCTACATGTGCTTGTTTGCCCCTACAGAGCTAATCTTGGCTGCAGATGCTATTCCGGTTCGGGTAAACTCAGGCTGGTATGACACTTCAAAACTTGGAGACAGAATAGTTCCCGTCGAGGTTTGCCCAGTTGTACGGTCAACCATAGGCGCAAAAATGATCGGTTTATCTCCATATCTCGAATTAAGTGACGCCTTAATAAGCGTGTTAACATGCGATGGAATGACAAAACTAGGCGAAATTTTGAGTGATTACAAGCCTGTTTGGTCGATGTCTCTTCCGCGGGTTAAAGATTCTGACCAATCACTGCGCTTCTGGAGTGAAGAAATTAAAGCTGTAAAGGGACAAATTGAAGCCTTAACAGGCAATAAAATAACCAGAAAGAAATTGAAATCTGCTATAGAGCTTACTCAGAAGGCGACAAAAGCTTTTCGTAGACTGCAGGAAATAAGAAAAGGTTCACCAGTTATTATGGGAAGAGACGCCATGTTGGTTAATCAAACATACATGTGGGATGACATAGAGCGATGGACTGAGAAGACCGAAGCGTTATGTGACGAGCTTGAGAAAAGGGCTCGCCAGAAAATCTGGGCTTGTCCTCCAGACACTCCAAGAGTGATGGTTACGGGTACGCCGATGATATGGCCTGACAATTGGAAGCTTCCCACATTGATTGAAGAGGCTACGCCTCAGGGTGTCCTTATTGCCGATGAACTTTGTTCAAGTGAGAGAATTCTATATGACCCTGTGGGTGTAGATGAGTGGTCAATGGACGACATGCTTAATGCCATAGGTGAACGGTACTTAATGGCGTCCACGTGTCCCTGTTTTACTTCTGAAGACGGGAACGAAGATAGAATCAACTGGCTATTGAACAAGGTTAAAGAGTGGAAGATCAACGGCGTAATCTATTATGTGGTTCGCGGTTGCATGCTCTACGCTATGGAGTACACTCGAGTCAAAAAAGTATTAGACCGCATTAACGTTCCCGTATACTATTTGGATACCGAGTATACGCGGGAAGATGTAGGGCAAATGAAAACAAGAGTTGAAGCCTTCTTGGAAATGCTTACGGCGAGAATTGATATATAGGGGTGTACTTGGTGATAACGGCTGGAATAGACTTAGGTACTCAAAGTGTGAAAGCAGTAATCTTGAAGGACGGGTCAGTCGTATCTCATGGTCAAGCTTTTTCCGGATTTGACCCCGCGAAAGCCGCTGAGCAGGCTGTTGGCGAAGCATTACAAAAAGCGAAGTTATCAATTAATAATGTGGATCACGTTACTGCCACTGGTTCAGGTATGGACATGGCGCCTTATTCCAACAGCACCATAAGTATGATGGGAGCTGACGCAAAAGCAGGAGTCTACCTCTTTCCCAAAGCCAGAACAATAATTGACGTTGGCGCAGAAGAAGCAAGAGCAGTGAAATGCGACGATAAGGGGATCATGGTGGACTTCATTGTTAATGAGCGATGCGCGGCTGGCGCTGGAGCATTCATAGAAGCTATGGCCAGAGCTTTAGAGGTGAAGCTAGAAGATATGGGTCCGCTTTCGCTTAAGGCGGAACGTGCAAGTCCGATAAACGCAACCTGTGTCATCTTCGGAGAGTCAGACGTTGTGACTTTGATTCACCGCCAAGAATCAAAACCCGAGATCGCTAGGGCCGTGTTTGACGCCATGGCTGATCGTGTCTCGTCAATGGTGCATAGGCTGGGGATAAAGCCTGATGTTGTGCTAGTCGGCGGCGTCGCTAAAGATGTCGGTTTCGTCGCATCGTTGAAAAGAAAGTTAGGAATTGACGTGTTAATACCTGAGCATCCAGAGTTTGCTGGCGCGTTAGGAGCGGCTCTTATTGCGGTCAGCCGCGTTAAGGAGACGCAAAAATGAAAGAAACCACGAAAAAAGATGATGTTGAGTATTGGAGATGGCAGGAATATCGCCGAGTTTTATCGGATAAGAAGTGGAAAAACAAGGACCTCATCACTGCTGGCGTTGACGTTGGCTCAGTTGGCTCAAAAGCGGTTATAATGATTGACGGCGAAGTTTACTCTTGGGGCGTAATGCGTACTGGATCGAACAGTCCGGAGAGCGCCGAAAAAGTCTTGGGTTGGGCAATGGAAGGGACTGGGCTCAGGCTGAATGATTTTAAGTATATAGTTGGAACGGGCTACGGAAGGGTGAATGTTCCCATGGCTAATAAGGCTATTACTGAAATTGCTTGTCATGCAAAAGGTGCAAATTACATTTGGGGACCCAGTGTCAGAACCGTGCTGGATGTTGGCGGTCAAGACATAAAAGCAATTCGCTGTGATGAAACGGGCAGAGTAACCTCGTTTTTGATGAACGACAAGTGCGCAGCCGGCACTGGTAGAGGGATGGAAGTTTTCGCTGATTTGTTGAAGATTCCTATTGAGGAAATCGGTGAGGTCTCGTTAAGAATCGACGAGGAGCCGCCTCCAGTGAGTTGCACTTGCGTGGCTTTCGCAAAAACCGAGGCTGTGGGATTACTGCGTAAAGGGTGGTCTAAAGAAAAGGTTTTAGCGGCCTATACGCGCGCCATGGCGGTCAGGATGGGCAACCTCATCAGCAGGGTAGGCCTCGAAAAAGAATTTGTCATCACAGGCGGCCAATCGAAAAACATCGGTATCGTCACGAGGATAGAAGATATACTTGGGGTTAAGTGTCTTCCAATGCCTAAGTGGAGGGAAAACGGGTTAGACCCCATTATAGCTGGTGCCATAGGCGCGGCGCTGTTTGCTAAAGCTCTATATGAGAAAGCGCAGAAAAGTTAAGATAAGAAGGGTTGATGAGCTATCATTACACATTATGGCTACAGCGACGGGTCAGGGGAGTACTACATTGTTATTGACGCTGAAAAGTGCAATGGCTGCGCCAAATGCGTAGAGCAATGTCCACGATCAGCCTTAGAACTGGTGACTCTGCTGATTGATCTGGAAGATAAGACGGTGGCGGCGGTGACAGAGCAACACCGCAAGAGAATCAAGTACACGTGCTCTGCTTGCAAGCCTGAGAGTCAGAAAGCGCCATGTGTGTTGGCTTGTGCGCAAGGGGCAATTGGATGCGTTTGGAAGCCTCACTGAAAAAAGCGATATGTTGTATGCGCATTTTATTCTGGCAAGAAATATCTTGTCTTGCAAGTTAAGTTGCTTTGTTCAAATGGGTTTTAACCAGCTAGCCAGAAGAGATTAAGGAAGAAAGGAGAAGGTTTCATTACAACAGGCTTAGGGCTTTTCTTTCTCTCTTTTTTGTTATGTCCAAACTGCTGCATCGTTGGCTTTGCGGTTAGTTTTTTCATTGAAGTGGTCCATAAAACTTCAAAGTAGTTTTGAGCTAGGTGTATTAGACTCTGGTTGTTTGACCATAAAGCAGGAGAATCAGCCAGCTCCATTTTCGGGTTTACAATTACGAAAACCTCTTTTTCGTCGTATATTCCAAGTACAGTTTTGGGGTGAGTAGGGATAAATTTTATCTGACAAGCAGGGCTTTTTCTGCAAATCTGTAGCACATGTTCCGCAGCTTTTCCTTCTTCAGGCTTTTCTAAAACGAACCGAAACTTCACACCTCTAGCCCAAGCTCTCTCACAGCTTTCAGCAAAGGTGCTAAGCATTCCGCGCGAGAACCTTTTCCAAGAAAGAATAAGATCAACACTTCTCTGAGACCCTTCAATGGCTTCTCTTATTCTTTCAATAACCGCCCTTCTTTTCGGAATCAAAACAAATCGATCAGCTTCTGTTTGAAGCACCTTTTTTGCGTCTTTTTCTTTGTATGTTTTAAGTAATAGCTCAGTTTCTGCTCTTAGTTTTTTATATTCTTCAGCTTTGCTTCTTAGTAAGAATGTGAGGCTTTTTTTCATTGAAATCGCTCTATAGCGGATTGGTTTTTCAATTAGTTTTTCTACTAATCCTAACTGTTGGAGTTTGGCTAGAGTTCGATATGCGTCTGGGCGAGCCACATTAGCGAGTTTTGAAATCGTTGCTACTTTTGACGGGCCAGATCTAATAAGAGCCAGATAAACCCTTGCTTGTAATAACGTGAGCCCCAAATCAATTAGAGTCTGGTTTTCTGAATTTTGAAGTTCCAAAGAACCCACCTTCGCATCCTTAGTGTAGAATTATGCTGGTTTTATGATATAAGTTTTTGGAGTTTGTTAGTAGAGGCACTACTTACAAGTGCATATTAACATCTTACCTGAGAGTATTGCTTACAGAAAGAGGAGAATAAGAAAAATGCAAGCGTTAAGAAGTAAAACTAAAGCTATTGCGATTACTTTGTTTCTTGTGCTAACTATTGCTGCTTCGCTCATAACTTTCTTGCCAACAGTCAGCGCTCGTTTATACTACTATACTACCTACGTTTACTGTGCTGTTAACCCTAACGTTATCGGTGTCAATCAAGAAGTGTTGCTTCAATGGTGGACTGCAGATATGCCGCCGGATATCGGTGAAATTGAGGCTGCGGCTGGTGAGAGAGCCGCATGGTATGATATAGGATGGTACCTTACAGACCCTGAAGGGAACACCGAAACCCTAACGATCGAAAAGACCGATCCAGTGGGCGCTGCTTGGACTCTTTATACCCCTACCCAGGTAGGCACATACACTCTTCAAGCTTGGTTCCATGACGTGTGGAAAAACACAACTGCAGATCAAAGATTTTACGGCGCCGCCGAAAGCGCTGAGGTGACATTTACCGTGCAGGAGGAACAAATACAGCCATGGCCTGAGTCTCCGCTTCCAACAGGGACCTGGACGCGCCCAATAAACACTGCAAGCAGAGACTGGTATCAGCTTGCAGGAAACTGGCTTGGCGGTGATTTTCAACACTACCCGGCAGGCGCTTCGGGCGGAATAACTGATCGTTTCGTCGGGGGTCTAGGGCCGGAAAGTCCTCACATACTGTGGACAAAGCCGTATTACGTTGGAGGCCTCATGGACGAACAGTTTGGTTCCATAGGCTACCAAACGGCGCACTACCAAGGTATTCAATTGTCAAACCCGTTAATCATCAATGGCAAAATGTACTACAACTACCGCGCAGACGCACATCATACAGAGGGCTATATGATCATTGATCTGTATACAGGTGAAACGCTACTTTACGTAAATGATACTCTGCCGTCAAGGGGTCAAATATACAACTATGAGTCGCCTAACCAGCACGGCGGCTACGCATACATGTGGAAAACGTCCGGCGTCACCCTACCAGAGGGCGATATAAGCCAATCAGGAAAGCAAACCTGGGAGATGCTTGACGCATACACAGGATATTCTATATGTAAAGTAGCCAACGTTTCGTTTGGTAGAATGTTTTGGTGGTTCGTCATCGGCGGATTTGGAGTCTACGGCAAAGACGGAAGCTTATGCAACTACGAGCTTAATAATCTTGCACCTTTTGGCGCAACTGAACCCGCCTATTATTTGCAAGTGTGGAACATGTCTGCAATACCATCAATGCTTGGGGACGTAGTGGGAACTTCAGCTTGGCAATGGAGACCTTCGGGAGGCGCTTTCGGTACAGGTCGAGGTTGGGCGAAGGATTATGTTCACGACGGGAATACGGCCTACTCAATAAACTTTTCAGTAGCGACCACGGACGTATATGGTCCAAGGAATATACTTTTGAATGAAACGAGTAGCATCCATTGCGTGCGTGAGGATGAATACGTAATCATTGGAACTGCTGGACGAAACGACGAGCGCGGGACTGTTAAGGGCAAAATGGTGTGTTTGAGTCTGGAACCAGGGAAACTAGGCACTAAGATGTGGGACACAACGTTTACGCCGCCAGCTGCATCATACGCAGCCAACGAAAGCATAAGCTTGACAGGTGTGTATCCAGAAGATGGCGTCATCTGCTTTTACTCGGGAAAGACTCTGAAACGGTGGGGCTACAGCTTGGAAACAGGGGAACAACTGTGGGAGAGTGAACCCGAAGTACCAATGAGCTATTATGGCGATCTAACAAACTACTACGAAGGCACATTACTCTCTTATGGCTACGGCGGACAAATAAGAAGCTATAACATAACGACGGGAAAAATCGTGTGGACCTACAACGCTACAGTAGTCGGCTTAGAAATCGGCTACGGCGGCAACTACCCAATCGGTGTTTCCGTCATCGCTGACGGAAAACTCTACACGGTCGCGAGTGAGCACTCGCCCACTCAGCCATTATGGCGCGGTCCAAACCTACGCTGCATCAACGCAACAAACGGAGAGGAAATATGGAAAATACTATTTTGGGGCGCCCAAATGTCTCCCACTGAGTCAAACGTGTACATGGCAGACGGCATTCTCATAGGTCTCAATTACTTCGACATGGAACTATACGCCTTCGGCAAGGGACCAAGCGCCACCACAGTTTCGGCACCACAGCTTGTTCCAACAGTGGGATCCAAAGTAGTGATCACCGGCACAGTCACTGATCAGACTGAAACTGGCAGACGTAACACCAATGATATTTACGAATTCAGCCTCAAGGATACTCCGGCAATATCCGACGAAGACATGGGCGCGTGGATGGAATACCTGTTCATGCAGCAAGCGATGCCTGCAGACGCGACAGGCGTTGAAGTTGTGTTGGAGACGCTTGATCCTAACGGCAACTTCTACGAAATTGGCAGAACCACAAGCGACATAACCGGCGGCTATGGCATAACGTGGGAACCGCCAGTTCCAGGCGACTACACT
>Ga0209636_10003684_pt1 | contig 15642 bp, 8 predicted proteins | sample DeeMarSWOR152_54_FD_187464 | JGI IMG/M metagenome (GOLD analysis project Ga0209636, IMG submission 187464) | Marine sediment microbial communities from White Oak River estuary, North Carolina - WOR-1-52-54 (SPAdes) (version 2) | ecosystem: Environmental > Aquatic > Marine > Intertidal zone >...
CCCATGACATGAGCTTATTGAGCAAGCGCGTGTTCTTTAATCCTAACTCTTTCATTCGATTATTCACCGCAGCGAGTTTTTCCTGATGATTTTTTCCCAGCGCATCGATAACGAGATTGGTTGCCGTGTTGTCACTGATAGTGATCATCATCAGCACGGCATCGATGAGTTGCTGTTCCGTCGTTCCTAAAAAATATTGATAAAGACCTGAGCCGCCCCATTTGTTGGAATCCGCCAGAACCATTTTCTGGATTGGTGTAATTTTGCCCTCTTGAACTTGATAAAAATATTCCACCATAATCGGCAGTTTGATGGCGCTGGCAGTGGGGAATTTTTCTTCGGCTTTGTAAGCCAAAATTTCTCCGGTTTTTAAATCTTTTGCCATGATGCCCATGCGCTCGTCGAAGGATTTTTCGAGGGTGTGGATTTGTTGGGAGAAGATTTCTTGAGTTTGGCTCCAAATTGATTGAGGATGAAATAAAAAAGCAGAGGTGAAAATTAGCAATACCAAATTTCGCTGAATGTTTTTGTTGATCATGTTTTTGTATTGAATTCCTCATGATTTGTTAATATTGAAATCAATTTATTTTCTATGCTGCTTCAACAGTTCTATTTTTTCTCGAATATAAGTTTTGACTTCTGTTGATAGCTCCGCCCCTGCCAGCCACTTCTCAAATGTATCAAACGACCAACCTATTTCAAACTCTTGAGCGCAGAGTTGCTCCAACTCCGCATCGATTTCTGCCGTGCTTTTGCCCTGAATTTTTAAAGTCACTGCTAACAAGTATTTGCTAATAGCTTGATCTTTAGTTGATTCAGCCAGTTTGATGGCGGAGATGGTGGTTTGCTCCGCTTCTGCTGATTTTCCAGCTATGATTAAATTTTCAGAAAAATTCAAATAAGCGGACAGATATTTGGGATTTAGCCTAATGGCTTGGCTGTAATCAGCGATGGCGCCGTCATATTTATAAAGCTTGTAATAGGCAAACCCTCGGTTGTTGAAGGCTTGGGCTAATTTGGGATCCAGTTCAATGGCTTTGGTGAAATCGGCGATGGCGCGGTCATAGTTGTTGAGATTGAGGTAGGCATTCCCGCGGTTGTTGAAGGCAGCGGCGTCTTTGGGATCCAGCGCAATGGCCTGGTTGTAATCGGCGATAGCGCGGTCAAAATCCTTGATATAAGCATACGCAATCCCACGGTTGAAGAAAGTAGCGGTGTCTTTGGGATCCAGCGCAATGGTCTGGTTGTAATCGGCGATGGCGTGGTCAAAATCCTTGATATCAGCATACGCATTCCCACGGTTGAAGAAAGCAGCGGTGTCTTTGGGATCCAGCTCAATGGCCTGGCTGTAATCGGCGATGGCGCGATCAAAATTTTTGAGATTAGCATACGAAATTCCACGGTTGAAGAAAGCGTCAGCGTCTTCGGGATCTAGCGCAATGGCCTGGTTGTAATCAACGATGGCGCGATCAAAATCTTTGAGATTAGCATATGCAATCCCGCGGAAGAAGAAAGCATCGGTGGCTAGGGCGCGGCCATAGTCCTCGAAGTCATCGTAGGCAATTCCTCGGTTCTGGAAGGCTGATGCGATTTTGGGAATAAGCGCAATGATTGTGGTGTAATCAGAAATTGCTTGAGAAAATTCATTTAAAAAATAATATGAAATACCTCTAAACAAATAGATCATTACCTCATCAATAGAGTTAAAAGTCTCAGTTTTTTCGTCTAAGGCTTTTGTAAAATTTCTGATGGCATCGTGATATGCGGAAATCTGATAGCTTATTAAACCAACGATGAAAGATGTTAGGCATGACATCTCTTTTGATAACCTGGTTTGTAGGACAAAATTTTGAAGCTCTGAAATCTGGGCTAAATAAGGCTTAGTTTTAATTTCAGGAAACCAAGCTTGTTTTTTTAAAATATTGAAATGCACTGAAATATTACAGGCTTGTTCGGTCACCGCATACCAGCCCCAAATAACAATCGAGGCTTTTTTTTTCGCACCAATTTCTTTAGCTTTTGCACTACCCTCTTGTTGGGTGATGGCTTTTCCCAATGCTTTTAATTGAGCTTTTGGTTCATTGGTAAGGGCATTTTCAAGTCGTTCTAAGATTTTTTCTGTTACCGCCCATTTCTGAGGCTCAGGACCAACAAAATCTGCTACTAAAACAATGATTTTATCTGGCGGTTTGTTTTTCAGATAGATCTGATAAGTGAATCCGACAATGAAGATGAGCGGAATTAAAATCAAGCCAGTTATGGCAAAGGGGCGCAACTTTGGGAATGCAAAACGTTTTGTGGTAGCATCAAATTGTGAAGGGATTTTTTTGAACACAATATAGGCACAAATTATTAGCAGTCCCCCGATTCCCAGAATTAGCAAAATTGTCGTCATTAATCCAGCATTTCCTTGCCACAATTTAATAAAGCCAATAATTGCTGCAATGAATGCGATTAGACTTGTAATCCACCCTGGAAGTCTTTTAATCAGATCAAATAGTTCTGGTTTGGATTCATTTTCAGTCATTGAAATTCCCCTTTTTTATGAGCAAATAATCGGAGTGAAAATTTATGAATAATTCAGGTTAAGCAGCATAACTCAATATTTCCAACTCGACATTTCTATCCATTTTTTGCAATAGAAGGTCAACTAGTTCCATAACTGGATCTTCAATCAAATATTCATAACAATTCTGGCATTGTAACATAGGTAATTTTTTGATAATAATGTATCTATTTAGCCAAATGAAGAAAGACAAGATTTCTGAATCCAAAGCCTTCAAACTCACCCCCTTAGTCCCCCTCTCTTTCCAAGAGAGGGGGAAACAGGGGGAGAGTTCTAAGTCTAAAATTCACAGGTGCTTTTTCTAAACACACTTCAAATGGCTAAACAAATACATAATAATAATTGAATGATGATCAATTTTAAAAGGTAAATCAGTGATAATTTTCTCCAATTTTCCTCCACAATTATAACAGATCATGGTCTTCTCCTTGTTTCAATATATCAAATAAAAAAACCGATGTCAATATAAATCTTTCATTAAGTATAGATATTGAGATTTGAGTCAAGGTTTCACCTGGTATCTAATGGAATGATGGAATAGTGGAATACTGGTCAAAGAGAAACATATAACCAGACTACCGCATCCTTCCATTTATAATATTACAGATCAGATCTTTGTTTTTTTGGCAAAAAGATCTTTAGAATGTAATTTAATTGTTGTTACAAACAACAATTTAAGGAACTATTCTATTTTGTTGTGGTTTTATATTAAAACCTCTATTTTAAAATGTAATAGCATTTTATCCTTTCTTTTATTTTATCATCGAATATTCTAAAACAAAAATTATTTAAGCTCGTATCTGGTAATATCGATATTAGAAAAGAATTGCTACACTTAAACGAATAGCTTTATGAAAAAATCCTCTAAATATAAATTTTTAGATTTTGAAAATAAGCCAAATCTGTTTCGACTCATATTTGGTATTCTTATTAGTTTTCTATTGGGAATTACACTTTATAATTTTCATCGACTCGCCAGCATCCTCACCGATGAAAACTGGTTTACTGATACGCCATCCAGAATTTATGTGACAAAATCAATCCCGGCGTCTCTGATAAAAAAATCACCCGGTGAAGTAAAATCTACTATTTTAGTCCCTGATTCCATTCAGGTTGGAAATCTAATTTTAGCAGTGAATGGAACATTGATTGGACATTCGAAGGATATTAATCAATTTTATCAGACTATTCCTGATGACTCTACCTTTACGATGACCATTTTTCGGTTGTCTCACCGAAAGAATAAATTTAAATATCTGATAAAAAAATCTGCCCTGCCAGATTCTTTTGTACGTCAACTCCCGGCTACTGTTCATGTATTTGATGTTTTTAAGGGTGGTGCCTCGGATCGGGCTGGTATGCAAGCGGGTGACCTGATCGTCAAAATAAATGGGAAGAATTTTAAGGATATGTGGCAAGCAGATCAAATTATGCGCAGTGCCCGCGCCGGGAAAACTATTGATTACGAAATTATTCGGAATAACGAAACCATTACACTTCATGTCATGCTCGCCAGGTTTGGATTTGATACATCTGTTTTGATTCCATTGATCTGTGGTTTAATTATCATGGGAGTGGCTATTTTCATAGGACAAAAAAGCCCCCAAATTAAGGCTGCCCGACTCATTGGTTTGGCATTGATGATGTTCGGATTTTATATTGCTGCTAGCACTGAACAACATATTTTACAAAAAGATACTTTTTCAATTTTGCATCCTATTGCTATTTACATTTGTTTCGGGTTTGGAACCGCCTGGTGGTTAGATAGCACCTATTACTTTCCAAAAGAATGGACAGAGATTTTACATATTCGATGGATAAGATATATTCCTTATACTTTTGCACTAATTTACAGCATCGTTACAATCATCTTATTTATATCTGGTTTTAATATTAAACATCACCCGGCAATAATAATTCTTTCAGCCCTCATTTACAATCTACTCATTCATCTCATTTTCCGCAAACATCGGTTAAAGGAACTACGGCGGTTAAGTCGAGTTATAGCCAGAACAATTTATATCGGCTTTGTTTCAATCTTTATATTCAATTATTTGCTTTACCATTTTAATCTTTCAAAATTAAATAACTACACGGTTATTATTACCCTGCTTGTCCCATTAGCATATATTTACACAATTGGACGCTACAGATTGCTCGAGATTGATCTGCATATCAAAAAGAATGTTCAATACTCAATATTGTCAGTTATATGGACGCTGGTCATAGTTACCTTTTTCGTTTTTATTTTGGTAAAACTCCTGGCACTAAATATAAATATCCCTCGGTTTCGTCTGACATTAACATCCTTTGAGATACTTGAAGGCTCGATGTCGTCACAGCGTCGTGAATTTATCGAGAAAGCCATTGTTGTTTTGTGTGCCATTTCCATCGGTTTAATTTTATTGAAAATTCGTCATTGGGGACAAAACATCATCGATAGAAAATATTATCGTACAATATTTGATTATCAACGTTTTTCTCGAGAATTGGCTGAAGTGATGGCGACAAAATTAGGTATCGTTGATCTGGCACGAGGAATCGTTCAAAAGTTAACAGAATCAATGAACTTAAAACGAACGGCAATTTTATTTTTTCGTGATGGTGAAACCTGCTGTTATCAAGCGGCTTATGGTTTTAATGGTATCGAATCGGAAGAATTTTTTATCAATATTGATCATAAGTTTAAAAAATTTCTTCACGAATTCCGCACCGATTCCCGGTTGAGTGTTGACTATTTGCCTGATGAGATACATAGTTATCTATATGAAAATGGTTTCCGTCACATTATCCCAATCTGGTTCAAAGAAAAGCTTAACGGCACATTGTTGATCGGTGAACGGCTTTCCGAGACTCCATTTCATACGGAAGACCTTTCCTTTTTCACAACGGTAGCGAAACAAGCATCGGTTTCAATCGAAAATGCCTTCTTATATGAACAACTGGCCGAAAAAGAGCGGCTTAAGCACGAACTTGACATCGCCCGACGTATCCAATTAGCATCGCTACCACAAACCACGCCCAAGATCAAAGGGATGGATATTGCGGGTATTTCTATCCCAGCAGCCGAAGTCGGTGGAGATTATTTTGATTACCTGAATGGTATTCCAGATACGATGACGGTCATTGTTGGTGATGTCAGTGGCAAAGGAACTTCTGCTGCATTGTATTTATTTAAGATTCAGGGTATTCTTCGTTCATTGTACGGTTTTGGACTAACACCACGGGAGCTTTTTATCCGAGCCAATCAACTTCTCTATCGTGACTTAGAAAAATCGTCTTTTGTGACAGCAATTGGTGGCTATTTTGACACCAATAAAAATCAATTAATCCTTGCAAGGGCTGGACACTTACCATTGTTTTACTACTGTACAAAAATGCACAGCGTGGAAAAAATTACTCCAAAAGGATTGGGACTTGGTTTAGATCGACAGGACCTCTTTTCATCTGAAATTGAAGAAATATCTATTCGTTATCATAAGAATGATGTGTTTGTATTTGTGACAGATGGTATTACTGAAGCAAAGAGCATGGATGGAAAAGAATTCGGGGAAGATAACCTGGTAAAAGCATTAGAGAAGAATTATTCTGAAAGTGCGAAACGAATTTGTGATAGAATTATAACAGAGGTAAGCTGTTTTACAGCAAATGCCCCCCAACATGATGATCAGACCGTGGTAGTCGTAAAAGCAATTTAAGACTAAAAGTTATTATTAATTCATGAGTGTACTCTAAAAACCGATTCCATCGCTCAAATAATACAAATTCATTACATAAAAACAATAGGTTATAAAAGCGATGGAATCGTTATATCACCTTTTTAGACTGGGCTCATTCATTATTTTCATTTTCTGCAAGACTGCATCTATGACGCTAAATTAGGATGTTTAAATCCATTGCGTTTACTCACTTTTTATTTACCCTGTTATATCTTTAACCATCTTTATTTAGTTACATCTTAAAAAAAGGAGTAAGTAAATGATATACAAAAATGTATTGGATACTATTGGGAGAACACCACTTGTAAAAATAAATAAGCTGGTGACTGAAAGAGATGCTGAGTTAGTTGCTAAATTAGAGTTCTTCAATCCCGGTGGATCGGTTAAAGATAGGATAGGTCTCAGCATGATCGAAGATGCGGAGCAGAGGGAACAGTTGAAAAAAGAAGGGACAATCATTGAACCAACTTCAGGGAATACAGGCATTGGCCTGGCAATGGTGGCTGCTGTGAAAGGTTATCAGGTCATATTTACGATGCCTGAAACAATGAGTATTGAAAGGAGAGCCCTTCTGCAACAGTTTGGTGCTAAAATAGTTCTCACCCCAGGAGAAAAGGGGATGAAAGGTGCTGTAGAGGAGGCTGAACGTCAATCAAAGGAATATGGATATTTCATGCCTCAACAATTCAAAAATCCTGTCAATCCTGAGATTCACAGACAAACAACAGCAAAAGAGATAATCAAAGATTTGGATGGGAGAATACCTGATTATTTCGTTGCTGGAGTTGGAACAGGAGGAACAATAACTGGCATAGGTGAAATCTTAAAAAAAACATTTCCTAACATTAAAATTGTTGCAGTAGAACCCTCTGATTCGCCGGTAATATCTGGAGGAAAGCCAGGTCCTCACAAAATCCAAGGAATTGGTGCTGGATTTATCCCTGAAATATATAACAAGCAAATTGTAGATGAAATCATACAGGTAAAAAATGAGCAGGCACTCAAAACATCAAAACGACTTGCACAAGAGGAAGGAATTCTAGCAGGCATCTCATCAGGAGCAAATATGTTCGCTGCTCTTCAGATTGCACAACGGATAGGAAAAAAGAAATTAGTTGTTGTAATTATTCCTGATACTGGAGAACGGTATATAAGCACAGAATTATTTGGATAATTGCTATGGGATTTACATTCATAGAGGATATTAAAGCAGTAAAAAAAAATGACCCTGCAGCAAAAAACATTGTAGAGATTTTACTGTGCTACACGCCACTTCACGCAATTCTAATCCACAGATTTTCGCACTTTCTGCATACAAAGCTCAAAATTCCAATTTTACCACGTTTCATTTCGGTGTTAAGCAGGTTCTGGAGCGGGGTAGAAATACATCCTGGAGCAAAAATTGGTAAGGGACTTTTTATTGACCACGGAACTGGCGTTGTCATAGGGGAAACAGCGGAAATTGGAGACAATTGCGTCTTTTTTCATGGTGTAACTCTTGGAGGAACAGGTCATCATAAAGATAAGCGTCATCCTACAATTGGTAATAATGTATTGATTGGAGCCAACGCTACGTTACTTGGTCCTATAATAGTCGGTGATAATACTAAAATAGGTGCAACATCAGTTATTATAAATAGGGATGTCCCATCTAATTGCACGGTTGTTGGAGCTCCGGCAAGAATTGTTAAGAAAAATGGAAAATATACAAATGAGTCTTTACCTTTGGCACATTATAAGCATAAAAATAACATGAAAACATAATTCATTTTTATAAAACTTTTAATCAATCGAAATGCTCACTTATTAGTTCATTAAATATTAATATTCTTTCTTCTATCATTTCCTCCAATTCCACCTTGCGATGAATTACAGAGCTAAGAAATGAAAGGTCGCTCATCTGTCCGCCAAAGGTTATTATCGTCAACCTAAGCATATTTTTCCCGTACGAATTCGAACTCAGTATCATTTCGACCGAATTTTACTTCATTCCATTACTAAAATGTAATCGGAGATGAATATTGAATTTTAATTTTTATTAATAGTTATGTCTTGAGTTTTAAGCAGAGTAGTTAATATTTTATCAATAATATAATTATAATTACTTGATTGGATAATATATGGTGTTTATAGTATTAAAGTTAATTTCTATTTCAAAACTGTAATCACAAAATATATCACATCTTTGACTTAATTGAAAAAGAACTTGATTTTTGTTGATTCTTTTTTTATTTTTATATTATCTTTTTAGAACTGATTGAAGACTTTACATATTCATTTCATTTTGCTCTTTCAAAAAATTAATTAGACAACTTAGGTATTGCAACAGCAGGTGGGCACATGAACTGGCAACGGGTACTTTTTAATCAAACGATTAAGATTACATTAATTCTTTCCTCCATCCTTTCCTACTATTCTTCTTCGTTTTCAAATTCAGAAGGGAATGGGACCATATCAGGTTATATTTTTAATTCCTCGCATCAGCCACTCGCTGGCGTTGAGGTGAGGGCAATTGCTTATAGTGGAACATATTTCCATCGCATTAGCTATTCAACAGCGGATGGTAGTTATGAAATCGACGGATTACCAGTCGGTCAATACTTTATACGAGTGCAGAACAAACTGGGTTATTTAAATGTTTTCTATGATAACGTTATTGATAAATCTAATGTAACACTCATCAAGATCAACGCAAATCAGCATATAACGGATATTAATTTCTATCTTGAACGCGGCGGATTTATTAGTGGGCATATTTATGATGCAGAAGGAAATAAATTGACCTCCAACACCTCGATCGGATTTTTCGATGCTAATAATTTTGATTCACATGGATTTATTAATGGTAATCCCGATGGCAGCTACCTCAGTCCCGCTCTTCCTAATCGTCCACATATTGTGAAAGCTTCGGCACTTCCTTCTGGATTTGTCATGACGTATTTCGATAAGGTAAGCACTCAGGACAGTGCTCAGGCAGTCTATGTTACTCCATCAGATACAGTTGAAAATATTGACTTTTATCTTCACAAAGGCGGTGCTATTTCAGGATACGTACTTGGAGAGAATCCGGATAATATTCCCATACCGAATGCCTGGGTCGTGGTCACAGATTGGGAAAACGGAGAATGGAGCTCAGAAGGTTTGACTGATTCGACTGGTTATTATTGTGCCGCTGGTCTTAGACCCGGCGCTTATCGGGTATATATCTATAGCGTTGATCCCTTGAAATATCACAATGAATACTATCAGAATTCGCCACAATTTGAAAATGCAACAAGAGTCACTATGACAAATCAAGATACAATTCATCAAATTAATTTCAACCTGAAACCTGTAAAGAGTAGAATACTTTCGAATGACTATATTGAATTTGCTGTTAGCGATCGATATCCCGGTACAAATTTATCATTAGGAATTACTGGTGGTTTACCTGAGACCGAACTTGATGATGGGAAGCCGATATTATTCGGACACCCTTATCCTTACACCTCATTTACAACGATTTGGGTTGATGACAAAGAACTTATTTTTGGCTCGAATGATGGAGATTTAGTTGATGATCCCTACATTTCCCATGATGGGAAAAGCATCGGAAGGAGCTGGAACTATCAAGGGATTGAAGTAAAGCAAAAAGTGACACTGATAATAAGTCAGTGGTCTGAAACAAAATATGAAGATACGGCACAGATTCAATATATTATCACGAATACTGACAACATACCTCATATTATCGGGATTAGAATTTTGTTCGATACCATGCTCGGCGAGGACGATGCCGCTCTCATTCGAACCTCAAATTTTCCTTATACCGGTTTTGAGCAAGATTTTTATTCCCCCAACATTCCTGCCTGGTGGACAGCGATTGAGGGCAAAATGAATAAGACCCTTTTTTCTGTTCAGGGTACATTAAAGGATTATGGTGCCACATCACCAGATCGATTTTCAATCATAAATTGGAGTAATATTTTTAAAACGAAGTGGGATTATTATACGAATCCTGATTTGGAAGTGATAAACGATAGCGGGGTGGCATTATGGTGGAATCCGGTTACTGTAGAGCCTGGCAAAGTGAGAATCGTCTGTACTTATGTGGGATTAGGCGAAATGTATCCTGATAAAGAGCCCCCCTACACAAAAAATCATATTCCTGCAAAAGATTCAGCTTATGTTTCACGAAATACGGATATTCAACTGGATATTTGTGATGATTATATGGGCGTCGATACCACGACGATTGTAATGAAAGTGAATAATGAAATTGTTACCCCTCGTATTTCTGGTACGATTCAACATTACAACCTATTCTATGATCCACCGAATGATTTTAGATATAATGATACAGTTCAGGTGATAGTCGAAGCAGTAGACTTAGCTATAATTCCCAACGTTATGGAGCCTGATACATATCAATTTTATATTTCAAAGGATATATTACCTCCCTATGTCCAAAATCTTTATCCGCAGCCAAAAGCGCGTAATGTTCCACCTGATACTTGCTTATCATTTATTTTAGGCGATAAACACTCAGGTGTGAATAAAGATTCGTTCAGGATTTTCATAAATGGCAATCAAATAACACCACAAATAGAAGGGAATCCACATGAGTTTTCGGTAAACTACTCGTTTCAATCTCCATTTGATGAGATGGATTCTGTATCAGTTCGCATTATTGCTGCCGATCGTGTCATTCCACCCAACAAAATTGACACAACCTTCTATTTTATTGTCGCCCGAGATTCTCTGGCGCCCTGGGTTAAATCTTATTATCCAGAGGATCAAGCAGTAGAGGTTGATCTGGATACTACAATCTTCCTCGGGCTGGTTGATGATTTTACCGGAGTCGACTATAATTCTCTCCAGCTAAAAATAAATAATGGCTCTGTATCTCCTATGATTGAAGGAGATTCCAGTTGTTACTTAATCAGGTATCGTCCGAACAACGGTTTCCGTTATAATGAACAAATAAATGTAATTCTGGAGGCTAAAGATCTGGCTAAAATCCCCAATATTATGGAACCATTCGAATTTTCATTTGCTACTGAAACCGATACTGTTCCACCAGCATTAACGCTGGTTACACCATCACCAGGCGATACAAATGTAAATCCGACTCCCTTAATCATTGTAGAAATTATGGATGAAAAAGCTGGAGTGGATTCAACTTCCATAGTAATGCTGATAAATGGCGAGTCAGTGAACTACACACTAACTGGCAATGATAAACATTATTTAGTAAGCTACCAATGTGAAAGCCCGTTTGATTATCTGGAGTGGATATCTGTGGCTGTTGCAGCTCGTGATAAAAGTAATCCTCCCAATGTCTCGGATACCAGTGTTTATCGATTTCGGATAATGAGGGAGAAAGACCTATCTCCACCTTATATAACCTTGCATCAGCCTCCAGATGGAGCGACTGAGGTTGCTCCGGATTGTTCAATTTCATTTTACATTAAGGATGATTTGAGCGGTGTGGACAGTAGCTCAATCAGGTTAAAAGTGAATAGCACAGTCGTGAATCGGAAAATATCGGGGAATGTACACCAATATAAGGTTGAATATAAACCTCCTCATTTGTTTAAGTATGGTCAGCAGGTACTGGTAGAAATTGATGCACAGGATCTGGCTAAAGATGCTCCGAATGTAATGCCAACAGATAGCTGTCTGTTTACAATAATGCTTGACACTTCTCCACCGAAAGTTGTCTGGGCAAAACCCGGTCAGCCTGGTGACTTCATTCCGCTCGATTCAGAATTTATTGCTGAGATTAGAGATTCGCTAACAGGAGTTGATATTAACTCACTGAAATTCAAATTTCAGGGAGATATTATTGATCCTCAAATCGATTGCAGTCAGAACAACTGTCGGATGCGTTATAAACCTGCTGATCGGTTGAAATATAATCAAAGAATAGAATTCATCATAACCGGAAGCGATCTGGCAACTCCACCGAACACAATTCAGGATAGTCTATTTATTTTCTATACAATTGAAGATCATGATCCTCCATACATTACGCTACGAATGCCTGGAAAGAATGAGGTTGGTGTTCCATTTAATACTGAAATTGTTATATGTATCAAAGATGACATAGCAGGGGTTGATAGTGATTCACTCAAAATGACAGTGGCGGAAGAAGCCATTACGCCAAGTTTATCCGGGACTCCTAATGAGATTAATCTTTCTTACATTGATCCAAAAGGTTACCGACCAGGGCAGGAGATTGAAGTGACTGTGGAGGCGGCAGATTTATCGAATCCACCAAATGTAATGGAAAAGGATACATACCGCTTTTTCGTTCAGGAAGTATACCCTGACCTCTTCATCAAGTCATTTAATATAAATCATACTAAAATACTGGTTCATAAGCCTATCGAATTGAATGCAATGATTGAGGTAATCACTGCTCCTGTTTTTGATCCTATTCAAATCAAAGTCTGGGATAATGATATTGTTCTCCTGGATACGATGATCCAGTCGATGAATGTAAATGATAGTATTGATCTTATGCGATCCTTTACATTTAATCGTAAGGGAGCACACCAAATAAAACTCTCCATTGATCCAGAAAACTATATCATTGAATCCAACGAAGAGAATAACACAGCGATCAAAATTATAGAAGTATTAGAAGGTGAACTCATTGTCCGTTCGAATCCTTTTACTCCAAATGGAGATGGCATAAATGACGAGGTCACGTTTAATTTTGAAAAGCTGGGTGTAATCAATCCGATGCTGAAATTGTTTGATGTTTCAGGTCGAATGATAACCTCGATAAAACAGCGAACAGGATATAAGTTTGTGTGGGATGGTAAGGACCGTTTTGGGAATCCAGCTCAACCGGGAGCCTATCTCTATTTGATACAAGATCAGGATAAAACGATAGCTAATGGGTATGTCGTGCTCGCACGATAAAAAGTAATCCAAATTTAAATGAAATATTAATCAAACTTTAAGGTTTGGTTAAAGTAGGATTCCGTTTTATTAAAAGCTACCAACTACTTCCGTAGTTTCGCTAATAATAAATGCCAGAACTGATTCCATCGCTCCGAGCGATGGAATCAGTGACCGTTCATTAGAAGCTACCAACAACTTTCGTAGTAATATCGGGAAGAAATCCTTTCAAAGGTTTGAAACCTTTGAAAGGATCAGTACAACTGTTTCTTAGAAGTATTCAAAAGATAATCCGCTGAATTCCAAATGACTAAATAGGTACGGATAACGATAATGATGAAAAGAGATCCTAGACAAAAATTGCTGATCCTGGTTTCAATACTAATACTAATTCTCCATCCAATAATGGCGAATAGTCAAAATATAATTTCTGCCGATCCATCCGATCCATTTGATTCTGGATCTATTTTCATCAATCCAGCAGTGATTCCTTTTCAGCACCGTCAGGTAACTCTCGGCATGAAGGTCTATCAATTAGGCTTTTTAAAGAGCCAGGAACTTGGACTGCGCACCGGGTATTTCAGTTTTTCATTGCCAGAAGCATTTTCAGGACTCCTTAATTTGGGATTGACCGGGCAAAATTTTTCTGTCCCCCTCTATGACCAAACCAATTTTTCAATACTCATTGCTAAACGCCCAATTGAAAGACTGTCCCTTGGAATTAGATATAATTTGTTTACCAAATCTTATCATCGAAGATTTTTTGATTTAGTTTATCCCAACGATCCTGTTTTTAATGAAGGAACACTAAAATTATCACACAGCATTGGAGCAGGATTGATCTTATTTCCCTGGTCTACACTTACGATTGGTTTCTCCTGTGATCATCTAAATCGCCCTGATGTTTCTCTATTCAATGATAATTTTAAGCAACCATTAGTCTATGATTTTGGATTTCGTTATTCATGGCGATATTTCAGTAGCTCGATTTCTTTCAACTATTTGCAACAACACTGGCAACTGAATTGGATTTTCGAGTCACGACCTTCAGCATCAAGCATTTTTAAGCTGGGTATTATTCAACGAGCTGCGAAATTTAGTGTCCAGTTTAATATAATCGACTGGCTTTCAATCAACTATGCTTTTGATTATCCTTTTTATGAAGTAAATCAATTAAGCAGCGGCAGTCACCAAATTAGTTTTATGTATAATCTGGATCATCGGGACCGAATAAAAGAACTTCAATTTACGAATTATGATAAAGGTAAGTTTCCAATTTTCAATTTACCATCCCAATTTTTTGTGGAAATACAGTCTCATAAGTTAGAGATTGTTTGTCAGAAGATTGTTCGTAAAGTTGATGAAGACATCCCAAATAGTGCTCTAAAAAATCTTACCGAAATTGAATTAATTCTTAATGATTCAATATTAGATGTCCGTCATTTATATGGACATGGACTGCTCCTGAACCAGAATCTAAACTCACTTTATTGCTCAGCGAAATATTCACAAAAATATGAGGAATGGCTTGCAGAGAATTTATTATTTAAAAAGATCGATTCCCTCAGACTCATCGCTGATCCCAATTTAGTTCAGCGAGCAATAGATTTGAAAGATTTTCTTGTGGCTCAAGCACCGTTTTTAGATCGCTATATTGAAGTAAAGCAAATAGAAAGTGATCCATTAACTAAAAGGGTTGAACTCCAAACATTACATCATTCGACAAAAGAACAATATTATACTTTGAAACCTCAATCTACAATCTTTCACATTTCCTCTATAAAAATGCGAAAATATCGCGGGATCTGGAAGTTAATTATTTCTGACTGTTCCAATAATGAGATTAAAACATTTAGTGGGAAGGGACGTGTAGCTGAGAATATCTCCTGGGATTGGCGTGATAACAATGGAATTTTAATAAAACCAGATATTTATTATTATCACTTCCAATGGGAAGATAAAAATGGTAAACAGCATAAAACTCAGCCTAAGATGTTTTCAGTTGTAAAAATATCGCGTACATTAAACATTGATATTCGTTCTAAACCCGACAACGGAAATGATCAGGGAAGGGTGGTCGAAATAAAATTGTGCAATTAGTTTTTGTCCATAATTGTAACACAAGCCTCTGGCTTGTGAGAAATTAGACATCATGAAGATTAAGAACACAAGTCCCCTGACTTGTGACTACTAACTTAGTAAAAAAAAATAAAATTTACCATTTTTCAAGGAGTTTACCAATGTTAAATAGAAGACTATTCCTGGTTATTTGTCTGATGTTATTGTTATTTATAAGCTATGAAAACTTACTGGCACTTCCCCAAACCAGTGTTAGTGATTCGACAATGCAAACGCAAATCAACGACTCTACAGCGCAAGTCGCTGAAGTCAATAAAATTGATCCAGCCTCTTTAACCAAGATCACAGACATAAAATCCCTCTGGGATATCACTCGATTTGGTGGAA
>Ga0209636_10003685_pt1 | contig 15640 bp, 9 predicted proteins | sample DeeMarSWOR152_54_FD_187464 | JGI IMG/M metagenome (GOLD analysis project Ga0209636, IMG submission 187464) | Marine sediment microbial communities from White Oak River estuary, North Carolina - WOR-1-52-54 (SPAdes) (version 2) | ecosystem: Environmental > Aquatic > Marine > Intertidal zone >...
ACAAAAAGGGGGGGGTGGTTGAGCCTTATGCTCGGGTTTTATGGCGGTATTCCGAATTTCTTGCCGTAATTGGTGAGGAGCATAACTGCGTCGTATATGCCTACATGGCACAGGTCGAAACAGTCTATGTCTGCTCCTGGCTCCCAGTTCGGTGGCGGTACACCGTCTCCGCGGCTGCAGTAGGCTTTCAGCAACATGACAGCATCGTAAATGTTTACTTGGAAGTATCCGCTGCGAGGCTTCACTGTGCCTTGCCATGTCCAATCCCAGTCGATCTCGCCCTCTGGTAGTGCTAGTTCTTCTCCTGCTGGTGGTAAGAAGTGGCAGTCGTTGCAGGCGAAGATTGCGTAGTTTAGGTCGGGGTTTATGTCGATTGGGCAGTAGGGGCCGACGCTGTACCAAGTTAGTCGCCAGTCAAGGTCGGCTAGGTAGTAACCGTGCGGGTCAGCCGATGGTGCCCAATAGTAGAATATTACCGTTTCACCTGGGTCTAGGGGTCTTAGCCAGTGGATTTCATTGTGACAGTAATCCGGTGCGTTCGTAGCGAAGATTTCGAAATCAATGCCTTCTATTAACACAATGTCTTCTGGCATTTTACGGACCTCTGTGAGCTGTACGATTGTGGGGCATGGTAGTATGTCTTTGTCGCTGATATCGCGCGGTTCCAGAATTGGAAACTCGCACATCACTTCTTCACAGAGTAACGGTAGAAGCCCATGTGTGGCATCACCTTTCTTCAGTAGTGGATATATTGGATAGTACTTGAACCACATGCTTTTGGCGTCCATGTAGATTTCGATCGTGTTGTCGTCTAGGATTACGGTGTGGTGGACGTCTTGGAAACCAGAAAACTGCCAACTGTCTGTACACGCATAGTTGTACCATATCATGAACTCAACATCATGTGCAGTGAGGGGCTGAAGCGGTTCGCACGTCTCTGGTTCCTTCCATACCACATCTTTTCTGAGCCAGTAAGTAAGCTTTGTTTTTTCTTCGTCGTCTTGCGGGTCATACCATGTTCCTTCTTCCCAGTCTTGAGCTATCCAAGGTTGATCTTTCGCCAAGTTGTAGGGGTTTACCGACAGCAAGCTCATGAAGACTCTGTCCAAAACTGAATAGTCGTAGACCCATGAGGAGTATAAGATGTTGAGGGCCTTAGGATTGTGTATCAGCCCCATCTTAATTGGCTCTTGGCTTTCGTCCTCTGGAGTGTCTTTGTCATCGCACTTCTTGGCATTCAAGAACGTGTAGGTGTTTTCTATACCGTAGCCTTCCATGTTTACAACGCCAACTAGGGTCTTCTTGTAAGCCCAATAGCTTACGTAGCTCCACAATGCGATGTTAACGCAGTATTTGCAGACCATTTTGCCGCTTGCTCTCTTGACGGCAGCCTTGAAATCAGCGTCATTTTCAGCGTAGAAAATGTCCTCTAAGTCTTCATCTAGGTCTGGGTAGTTAGGCTGGTTGGTTTGGTTCATGCCGGTGACGTAGTTGTCACCGTCGGGGAACCATCCTGACCAGTGGAATAGACCGTACAGGTAGAGTGGCCATCTGCCCACACCCCAGCCGCCCGTGTAGATGTGATAGTTCCTAGCGTTCATAACGATTGGCTTCAACACGTCGCTGCTCTGTCGTACCGGGTTTGTCGGAATGTTGCAGTCTTCCCGCATAGTTCTCTCCAGCTCGTTTCCAGCTGTCAGCCTATGTCCATGGTCGCTTCTGATGCAAATCTTAATCGGATCAAGGTCCGGCCTGCCTGGCCTGCCCGGCCAATCTGCAGGATAGTTGCGCACGCCATTAGCGTCAGAATCATCAAAGCCTGCGGCGTCCAAGCGCGCGTTTGCGGCAGCTATGCTATACGGGTACGGATAGGTCTCTTCGAAACAGCAGGTCTCGTTGCCGTATCCCTTTTGAGGAGCAGCAATCATACAGTCAATTCTCTCAGCGAAACCGCCGATCACGCTTGATATGATCCAGTTCTTATCCACCATGTGTGCAATTGACTTCCTGAATTCAGGGTCGTTCATTGGGCTTCGCACACCTGGAAAATCTGGAATTGTGTAGTTGTTGTTGAGGTCGAACTCGAAGAATCCGTTCTCAGCGTAACCTGCCAACTGAATGTTGGGACTTACAACAGCGAGCGCGTACTGTGCATCTGTCAAGGCCCATGCCATAAAGTCAATTTCACAAGCCATCAAAGCTGTGAAACATGCGTCTTCGTTTTCATAGAAGTAGATGTCTAAGCCCTTACAGTGACGTGGAGGTGTCGACATAACTGGCATTGTTGAGGTAAGCATTAGAGTCGCCAAAATTGCCATTACAGCTATAACGATTTTCTTCATTATTGTTCTTCCTTCTCCTTTCTTTTTCGGTAATATTGACCTATCCTACTCTGCTAATTAAGGTTTTTGGAACATTGTTCTATGCCCAAAACTTAACCAAAAAGTAAAGTTTGAAACCAAAAATAATGCGTTAAACTTATCAGATATCTTGATACTAATCTAAACTGAGTGATCTAAGGCTTGAAAGACGACCTTTGGAAACTCCTAAACATCTTTGACAGCAAAGCTAGAAGAAGCATTATAAGAGTACTGCTGCAATTGGAATGGAGGTCCCTATCAGACATTTCAGAAAGACTGGAAAGCGACTACAATCTGAAAATCACATTACCAGGGCTGCTTAAACACCTAAAACAATTGGAAGAGGCGGGAATAGTTCGACACGAATCAGGGATTTTTGCGAAGAAGCCTGACGCCAGAAAAACAATATATTCACTTGAGGGAAAAGAAAGAGTGGAGAAACTTCTTCAATGCCTTCAAAGTGATGTGGGAAATCTGCTAGAAACAGGAGTGATATTCAGCGAGACCGCCAAAACAGCCCGCCGAATCCAAGAGATGGGATCCAACGTTTTGGAAGAAGATATGGGACGGCTTAAGTCCCTACTCGCTCAATGCGAATCAGAAAGAACAAGCGATTGCCTAACAGAAGACGAAAGGAAAAAAATCAGGCTTTGGAGAATGATGATACACCTTCTAGAAGAAGAATGAGCTCTGGCATCGAAGCCTGCCTAAAATCCAGTCACCTTTCGAATTAGCTCTACCGCGTTCTTCTTCTCGACCTTCGGAAGCTCACCTAGAAACATCGTCGCCATTTCAGAAATGCGTTTCGAAAACTCACTCTGCCTGAATTCCTTATACGCAAGAAAAGCCTTGCGAGATCTTACCCCTCCGTAAGACTTCGACACTTCTGGGTCTTCTCTAATTGTCGCTATGCAAGGAATCTCCAGAAGATTCTCGAGGTCCTTAGTAAACTCTTCGTTAAATCTCTCCGGTGTTTTGATCCTGTTCAAGACAAAGCCAATAGGTGCGCAGTCAAGAAAATATTTGCCCATTCGAATTGTGTCTATAGCTGATTCCACGCATAGGACAAATTCGTCTTCAGTTAAAATGATGACAAAGTACTCGCATATCCCTAACGACAAGAATGCTGCCTTGCCTAGAGGAAATGGGACATCAACAAACATAAAATCAGCTGTTAGGTCAGAGAGTTTCTTTGCGAAAGCGACGGGATCTATGTCAAAGTAACCTTGAAGAGAGATTCCTGACGGCACCAAAAACAAATTCTCAAACTTCGTAGAATACATCACATTTTCGATTTCTAAGTCTTCTTTTATAACGTCGTCAAGCTTGAGGTCATTAGTGGATATACTTATTCCACAAATCTTCTCTAGGGGGTGATTCGGATCTCCTTCCACCAGAATCACTCTTTTACCTTTTTCAGCTAAAGCAGCACCTACATTTGCAGTCATAAACGACTTGCCTACTCCACCTTTTGAAACGGCAAAAGTGATTGATCTCATCATGTTTCAAGCAACTCTTTCAATTAACACTTAAAAATTTACTGTTTGCTTAACCCACAGGTTAATGAAAAACAGGCTAGTTCGCAACCTTGTCTTTTTCCTCCTTTTCGAGCTCTATACTTCTGATCATATCTTCGAAATCCTTGCGTGGTCGTATTCTCACCTTGTACTTCTTTTCGAATTTTTGGATTTTACCTTTTCTTCTCTCTACGTCAGTTTCGAAGAATGCCCGTGCAGTGCTGAAATGTTCACGCACATGCATTTTCAGCTCGTAAGCTTGAATTACTTTCTTTTGCTCACTGCATATCATGCGATATCTAATTACAAAAAGAAGAAGGATAGCTACAATCATCGCTAAGCCTATTATCACCCAGAACCATAATTGATACCATGGTGGCGGTTCTTGGGATAACATAGTGATTGTAAGTGTTCCAGGCTGTGGATAATGATATTCAAAGTACAACCAGCTATGCGTTGTGTTGCTGTGAACTACCCTACTGTATAAAGATGCATTTCGATTTAGGGCAACTGCATGCGGGGGTTCAATCAATATATTAGGCACATTGATGCGACAGAAACCTTCTTCTCCAGTGTAATTAACCTGAAAAGTCAGTACAGCAGTTCTGTTGGCGGGGTAGTGAAAGTAATGAAACTTGGAAATTTCGGAATTGGAGACAACATCGATTGCGTAGACTTTGCCAGATACTAGAATGTTGAACTGGGAGAAGATGCCCATCAACGGATAGCTGTCTCTGTTTTCATCGTCAATAATATACGCTTCGTCGCTTATCCCATCTCTGTTTTCGTCGGGCCCATTATGACTACTCCAATAGTTTCCTTCAACATCGTCGTTCCAAAAATTCACCGAATCAAAGCAACTTGGTTGTTGAGTCGTGTCAACTTGGGTGTTAATGAAATTGTTATGATAAATACTATTGTCTTCAGATGTTTCTAAATGAAAACTTTCCCGATTGTTTACAAGATGGTTATTTACGAAAACGTTATCACTAGAGGCGCCCAGCCAAACTCCACAAATAGTGTTGTAGAAGATATTGTTTCCTGATATTGTGTTGTAGCTAGATCCGCTAAGGGAAAATCCTTGTTCGTTCTTCGAGACGTTGTTGTCAAGAAACATGTTGTACCCGCAAAAAGTGAGATCGAACCCATGACCGTTGTTTAAGACCGTATTATTCGAAAAAGCATTCTCAGTGGACGTCGACAGTGAAATTGCGTTGAAGATGCTCGAAGATATGTTGTTTTTGGAGAAAACGTTGTATCCGGAAAATGAAAGACGGATTCCATCTTGATTGCGGGAGAAATTGTTGCTAGAAACAACATTGGCAGTGCCGGATGTTAAGCTGATCCCGAACCGATTATCTGAAAACGTGTTGTTCAATACAATGTTTTCGCCTGAATAATAGAGGTGGATTCCATACAAGTTGTTTCTCATGATGTTATCGCTTATTCTGCTACCACTTGAATGGTACACATACACCCCACTCTGTGTAATAGTCCACTCGCTGTTTTGGATCGTAAAACCTCCTATTTCGACATTATCAGCCATCACAGAAATTACGTTCCCGCTGCCTCTCGCATCAATGATCGTGTGGGATTTGTTTTCTCCCGCAAGCGAAACAGTCTTGTTAACGACCACATTTTCATAGTATGTTCCGTTTCTTACGTAGATAGCATCCCCAATATTTGCTGCGTTAATAGCTTCCTGTATCGTTTCATACCTCTCGCCTGTATCCAGATTCGAAACTCGCAGATTTTGTTGTCCATATGTTTTCAAGCGTACAGCACTGATTACGATGATTATGGCTAATACAATGATTAGAAATGAGATTCCCTTTGATTTCATTATTGTGGCTCCGTCAATGTAAGCATACTAACACTGCGGAAACCGGCATTTAAGTTCTTACGAATCTCTGCGATCATTGGCACTGTTTTCTGGATATCTATTGAAGTACTTTTTTAAACTCGAGTAAAAGTGCCGATTCTACCGTATTCTCGGATGCATAAAAGGTTAAGTATCTGAAACCATCTGTTCTAGACAAGGGGTTCTGTTGAAGGGCTTGCAGGGGCTTAGGGAAGATTTTGTTGAAATCTTGCTCATCACTAAGGTTTGCTTGACTAGTTTTTGGTTTTGGCTCCCGGCTGTTTTTGCAGCGTACATGTATTTTCAGTTGTGGATGATGTTCATCGTTCATCCTTTAACAATTTTGATTGTGCCTTTCGTCCTTGCTATCTTTGCCATGGTTTTTGAGGAAGAAAGGGCCAAAGCTCAGTATGGACTAGACAAGATTAAGTTGTTAAAGGCCTCAGATCCACTTGGTGCAAACCCCACATGGAAAGAGGTTAGACTGGATGTCGAAAAGGCGATAAGGGACTTCCAAGAATCCGTAAGGAAGACGGAAGAGAAGAAAACAAGGCAGAACGGCTAGAATGCTTAAGGCTTATAACTATTGCTAAGGGCTGATCGCAACAAAGGAAAAACGTGTGTGCCAAGCCTGCAAAAGTTGAAAGAGGGAACTATTTATTACACTTGTAATCCACTGTTCTTTTTGGTTGTATCAAAGTGAGGATTATGAAACTTCTCCATGACGGATCTGAAGTTGCAGTAATCATAACTTTTTTCCTCCTATTTTCCCCTATAATGCCTGTTCACGCAACCGAGGTTCTGGGTGCAAATCAAGGTGACTGGGCATTGTATGAAGTGGTCTCGACGTGGAACTCGACGATCGCAAATGACACTGTTCCTCAATATGTAGTAGACGTCAACCAAACTACTTGGAAAGTTCAGGTGGAAGAGATTCTTGGGACAGAAGAAATCAGGGTGTTGGTTACAAAAGAATTGAAGAATGGGACACAATCTGAAACTCGTGAGGGCAATGTTAGAACTGGTTCAGGCAACCTAGGTCTGTGGGTTGTCCGGAAGAACCTGAACGTTGGGGATCAGCTTATTCAAGGAGAAGAAGTGAAGGTGAACAAAACAGGATCATACCCATTTGCTGGAGCTACTAGATCCACTGTTTATGCTTGGTTCAATGAAGAGGAAGATGACGGCAGCCTTTCGGGGTATGCTTTTTTTTGGGATAGAGAAACTGGGTTTCTTTGTGGAGAAGTCTTTACTAGCACGCGTATAGTAGAAGAAATGGGAGTTTCACGGGCCATCATTCGTTTGAATATGGTTGAAACAAGTCTTTGGGAACCTTCCGTTGACAATGTCTGGTTCTTAGTAGTTGCGGTAATCATTGTAGTTCTGGTGTTGACTATTGTCTTTTTTGTCCAGAGACGTAGGAAATTACGAAGACGCAAGACACGTAAGCGTTCCAGTTGATGAAACGAATAGAACATAATTCCAAAAACCTTTAATTGTAGAAGTAGTTACTTCTAATTACTGAAGAGAGAAAGGAGAAAGAAGAAAAATGCACTTGAAAAAAGTAATTGCTCTATTGCTGATATCATTCTTTGGCTTTTCAATGCTAGGAATGCTGCCTGTACGCGCAAACGGAACAGTCATTAAATGTTACTCAGATGTCACTCAGCTTGGAGATCCTGCGACGAAGGTTGATGTTGTAGGCACACCGTTCCAGGTTGCTGTTGTCGTCGAAGGCCCCTCTGACATGGATATGTACGCTTTCGACATTCAATTCAACTGGACCACTGACTGGATAGCCTATGTAGACCACGAAGTCACTGTACCTGTGGATGATTATCCAGCTGTGCAACCGCCAAGTCCATATGCTGGAATCCTAAATGCGCCAATTATGAAACTGACTGAAGCCATAGACGAGTCTGCCTCAATTCCATTCGCTGATCCTGGAACCATGGCTTGGCTTGCATGGAGCGAATCGGGCACTACCCCCACATTCAATAACAGCGGAACCATTGTTGTTATTGATTTCGTAGTCACGAACCAGCCGTACTGCTATGACAAGAATGCGACTGTTAAGATTCATTTTCTGACTACTGACCTTTCAACCGACGCGCCTGGACCTATATCTCACAGTAAGATTGACCTTGAAATACCACTGTATTGTCGACTGTACGAGTATAAACCTAGCCCAATGTTGAAGCTGACCCCAGAGGACATAACAGCGCCGAGTGATTGTGTTTGCCAGAACTTCACAGTTGATGTGACATTGCTGGGTGCCGATGGTAACGACCTAAACCCTGTCTGGGACGTTGCAGGATGCGACTTCTACGTGAACTTCAATACAACACTGATTGAAGCCGTGGACATCGACATCGACCCTGATGGCGACTTCGGAGTGTTCTGGAGCGCCGGCACGTATGAGCTCTTGAAGGAAATTGACAATCTAGAAGGCTGGGCTCATATTGCTTTCATGGGATTAGGAACACACAGTGCAGTATTTGGCACGATACGGGTAGCCGAAATCACTTTCCACATAATCTACGAGCATGTAGGCTATCCTCCACCGGAGGCACCTATATTCATTGACAGTACAATTCATGACATTAAGACAAACCCGTGGTTCATAATGGATGCGGATGGCGGACTAATAGATCTGTCAATGCCAGTAGGCGAAGACTTTACTGCACTGTTTCCGTACGCAATGTTCCCAACAGGCTTCAGCCTTGATGATTGGGAAGATGTGAACGGCGATGGCCTGCTTACTAACGCCGATCAAATAAAGCTGCATAACACTGCTACCTGCAAGTCACACTGGTACAAGGTAACCTGTGTGCAAATAACTTTGCAGTTAACACAACTAGCGTTCCAAACGGTCGACGATTACGTGTGGCCGGCAAGCTTCGGGATGGACGGGTTAGCCAACAACGGATTACCAGGTAAATACGTAGGAACTGACGATCCATACGACGGGTACGGCGTACCCTACTGGACAGGCAACTTCTCAACTGCCTACGCTGTTGAATCGGTGAACCAAATCAACTGCACCTATCTGCCCTTCACCGGAGACGAGTACACGCTCACCCTCACTGAAGGCGTGGACTACATTGTGCACCCTGATGACGACTTGATAGAACTTCTTGTTCCACAAGACGTCGACATAGTCAACGAATACTGGAATAGCTCCACAAACCCATTAAGCGGCTGGCCTTGGATCAACTATGTAGCAAGCAGCATCCAAGAGGTCACAGTACACTTCCCGAACTGCACTACAAGACCAGCGAACAACTTGGGATACACTGTAGGTGAATGGTGGTATGATCCAGATTGGCCATGGGAGCTTGAAGGCTGGTATGCACTAGGTCCTTATGGATCGCCCGGTGAGCAATGGCCTGATGGCTCAGAATGGTGGATAAACTACACTGCTGCATCCTACCTGACAATAGACTACAACGCTGACCCCGACCCAAGACCCTACTACATGGAGTTTGACGGTACAGTCGAGGAATTCCTTGCTCTAACTGACCCGAACTGCACAGACTGGCAAGAAATCTATCCAAACTACGACACATGGTGGCATTGTATCAGTACCGACCTCATAGAAGTCTGCAACAACATCAGACTAGACGCCGGAGGCGGAATGGTCAGAGACTACCACATAGACAAAATATCCATAGACTTAATGGTCGTCCAGAAACGATTCGTGCAAGACAAGGGTCCCACTGACAACTACTACCTCGACCCAATATGGGCTGACATTGCAGGATTCCCACATCCTGAACGTCCAATGTCCCCATGGTACAGCAGTCCATATCCAGTAGCTCTGCCAAACGAAGTAGAAGACGCCATGTACACATCATGCTACATGGTACTCGGCAGACAGATAGACCTCTACCTCTGCGACTATCCAGATGGGCATAACGGACGAGGACCAAACAACCCAGGCGACATGTTCTGGCCGCAAAAAGAAGTCTGCCTATGCGCAGAAGTGACGTACAACCTGTGGCCTGAACAGCAAAAGGACGTGGCTTTCGAGGTCATCGACCCGTACGGAGCAGTGTACACCTTACTTTGCACCAGAACAGACAGTACTGGACTAGCCATGATATGCTTCAGACTTCCGTGGATGTGCGACGACCCTGAATACTACTTCGGAGAATGGACAGTGATAGCATCAGTTGACGTTGCATGCGAACACATCAACGACACCATGAACTTCAAATACGACTATATGGTACACATATGGAAAGTGACAACCGACGCATCCTCATACGCACATGGAGAATGCATCGAGGTCACAATCGACTACGGTTCAGCCGCAACGCAAACCTACACCATTCTGCTATCAGTCTCAGGGCTAGACGAAACAGGAGTCCCATTCGACTGGGGCTACGTCTTCGTTACAGTTGGAGGAGCAGAATACTGCACATACGCAAACGACACAACCACAGTGATCATCTGCATACCGAAGTGGGCTAGAGCAGGAAAGGCTACGATACACGTCAACGCATTATGGCCTAGCCTTCCACGGTACGGCGGAGTCCAGCAATATCCACTCGTCACCGAAGAAATCTCAATAAGAGCCGAGTAGAACTGAATAAGACGACTATCCAATTTCCCCTTCTTTTTTTATTTTGTAACAAAACTTAATTGAGACAGCTCCATTAAACTGAAGCGTGAGCTTCATGAAGAGAAAACTTATCATCACGATCTTGATCCTGCAAATCATTTCATTATTTTTGATTATTTCGGATTACGAATTTCTGCTTCCCGCATTAGCAGACAACTATGACATATTGGTTTACCCAGGCGAGTCAATTCAAGAAGCTATAAACAACGCTTCAGAAGGACAAACAATCTGCATAAGAAAAGGAATACATACCATAGATGAGACCATAATCGTCAACAAGACAATAACTCTCCTAGGAGAAAGCGTCAACGAAACAATAATAGATGGGCATGGAGAAGTAACGACGATCCTCAACGTATTGGTCAGTAGGGTTGAAATCCAAAACCTAACTATAAGAAAATCTGATACTGGATTTCACTTGTTTGCAGGAATACAAATAAAAGATGCCCTAAATGTGAAAATCCTGAACTGTCATGCTAGAAACTGTGCAACAGGAGTAATTCTGACTAACTCCACTCAATGTGAACTCCGCGGAAACCTCATAGCAGACAACACTGACTATGGAATCTACTTCACAATGGAAGCTTCTTATAACACGATTTTTTGGAACAACATAAAGAATAACTCTCAAGCCATATCTATAGGGGAGACCAACTGCAAAAAAAACGTGTTTATTCAAAACAATTTTGTAGATAACACAGACCGAGCTACCGGATTTGGTGTTCCAGCAAACATTTGGAATGCTACATACCCAACAGGAGGAAACTACTGGAGCGACTACACATATGATGACGGAAAAAGCGGCGTTTATCAAAACGAAACTGGAAGTGATGGAGTAGGGGATGAACCATGTGAACTGTATCTCGGCGCAAGTGATCATTATCCAATTATGGGGCCAATCCGATGGTTTCACGCATACGGATACGAAACCACAGACTACTACACGTTAGTGTCAAGCAACGTAAGCGATGCCTCAGGCTTTTATTTCGATTCAAACGAAGCGTTCATAAACTTCACTTTGACGGGAGACCCTGAAGCAGGCTTTTGCAGAGTTGCCATTCCCAAGCAGCTTTTGTGGGTTGAAGACGGTTGGCTTTTGTTCATAGATGACGAAATAACAGAGCACACAATCATGTCAGATATGAATTATACATGTATCTGCTTTGCATATGACTATTCCGACGCGAAAACCATCAAGGTTCAGGGAACACACTGCATCCCCGAATTCTCTTCACTTAGCATTTTACTATTTGTAGTGGCCACCATGATCGCGTTCGTCATGTTCAGAATCACGAAAACAAATGCCTCGCTACTTGGCGACTTGAAAGAAGACTGTTATGTTGATCTCTATGATGCCGTTGGGTTGTTACAAAGATACGGCACGAAAGAAGGGAACCCATCTTACGATGAAGCATATGACATTGCAATGCCCTACACATCCGAGCATGCTGATGGGAAATAGGTCTTTATGATGCGGTCCTAATGCTAGCCTATTATGGAGTGAAACCGCCTATTGAATAGGTGAAAGCTGTCTACGAGCTATGAACTGCTGTGCAATTTCAAGACGGTTTTACTACTTCAAGCATTCATGAGGACGAAGAATGTTTAAAGTTACAAGAATGAGCGCTGAGAGAAAGTTTCCCCATCTTTGTCTTTTGGAAACTAAAATCCAAACATCTCGGCACCAATCAATTCCTAGACTCTGATTCGTAGAGTTCATTTCGCATATCGCGACCGTAATACCAAGCAGTCCAACCAGAATAGAAAGCCTCTTCAGCTCTCTTCCTCCTCTTCCTATAATAGTACCAGGCAATCAATAAAATGAGCGCTATAATTAGGAGCAACAGCAGAAGCCAGTAAAACCACCACGGAACATACAATCTCATCGGAGCCTTAGCAACCGTTACTATCCCATCATTGTATAAATTGTTATCGACATTTTCCTCGCCAGGAACCTGGCTTGCCCGAGCGCTTAGAGTATAGTTTCCCTCCGCTACATTCCGTGTGTTCCACTGAAAAACTAGTGTTCTTTTGCCTTCCGGCTCCAAATCCTCAACAAGCAATGTTTCAACAGCATACGAATCGTAAAAAACTGTAACATTAAACGATTCAGTAAAATCGCCTCGATTCTTCACAATAACGAAGACTTCAAGAACCTCTCCTATATACGTAAAGTTTGAATAGGGACAAACAGTTGAAACTTCAACATCATGTATTATGACTGGAGGAAGAGGTTTGACCTTCACCTCAACAAAACCATCAACGTGCCGATTATTCCCCAAATTCACTTCCTGGGGAACGAAACTCGCTGAAGCGCTTAGAGTGTAGTTTCCTTCCTGCACATCCTGTGTACTCCAGTGGAAAACCAACGTCCTTTCCGTGTCAGGCTCCAGGGTTCCAATAAACTTCGTCTCAATGCCATTGTTGTCATAGGAAGCCGAAACATTGAAAGATTCAGTGTAATTGCCCTGATTTTTGACAACAACACAAATATCAACAACTTCACCGACGTACATCGAAGTAGAAGAAGGCGTCACATTCAAGACTGCAACATCATGGAATAGGGACGGAGGAGGAGTAGGCTTAGCCTTAACACGGACAACACCGTTAACGTAACTGTTGTCTAAATAATTGATATCGCCCGAGAGAGGAGCATAAGCACTTATTCCATAAAAACCCTCTCGCACAGAGCTTGTGTTCCACAAAAAAACTAACGTCACTTGGGCGCTGGATGCAAGATGGCTGACCTCTTTGGTTTCAATCAACGACGAGTCATAGCAGGTTCTTACGTTGAAGGTTTCTTCTTGAGTTCCCTTGTTGGCAACCGTTACATTGATATGGATTACGTCGCCAATGTAAACACTGTCGTTTGAAATGTTGACGTCAACTATCGCAACGTCATGAACGATAATGGGCAATTTCCGTTTAATCTCGACAATGCCGTCAGTGAAGGTGTTATCTGTGAGGTCTGCCTCGTTGGTTAGATAGGGAATGGATGCGCTTATTGTGTGATTTCCTGCGTCGACCGAAGAGGTATCAAGAGTGAAGTTTAAAGCGACTCTGGAATAAGGTAGAAGAGCAGTAGCCTCTGAAGTTCCAATAAGCACGGTGCCACAATATGCGTTTACGCAGAAGTTTTCGATTTCTGTTCCTTCATTGCTGACCATAACACTTACATTCAAAAGCTGACCTAAATCAACAGATGTAGCTGAAGGGACAACATCTATTACCCCGACATCATGAAAGGCAATTGTTAGCGCTCCATAAGGCGTAATAGAGAAGTTCGTTGATATTCCTGGGCAATACGCGACACCACCCTGATCTACCGGCTCAGTCAATGCCGACACGGAGACTAATGCTTTTCCGATATGTGCCTCCCTTGGGATGTGCAATCTGCAATATAACAGAATTAATCTTTCGTTTGGCGGAACCTTGAAATCACGTATTTCCGAAAAACAAATCGGAACACCTACTTCATCTTGTATTACTATCGCAAGCATTGTACTTTTCATTTGCATAGCAATGTTTTTCAAAGCGATTTCCAGTCCTACATCGCCCTCAATCCCAAAACGGGCTCTGTACATTAGGCTTTCATCAATCGTCCTAACTGAAAGCAGCCTTACAATCCAATCTACCTTGAATGTTAAGGTGTCTTGGAAACGTCTAGTTCCAATCAAAACATTTGCTGATGTGAACCATTCTCCGATGACTTCAGTTTCATTAACATACATGTGCCGTATCGTGAACTCGATTGTTGCAATTCCGCTTGCATTGGTGCTTGCAGTCAAGCTGAAAGACGTGCCGTTTGGGCTTTCCACATAAAATGTCACAAGCAGATTTTGGAGAGGTGCGCCCTCATCAGTCACTAAAGCGTACAGAATAACGATCTTTCCCGGACCGAAGGCGTCACTTTGTGTGTTCGGGCCCTTTCCGCTGTAAGGCTCTTTTTGCGTGAATAGATCAATCTCTCCATAAATATCGTTGGAGTATATACCTAGCGTGCTTGCTGGTATGTAGCTAAGAAGAAAAACCATTATTGTAAGCGTTACTGCTGACTTTTTCACTTTGGCATCCATCGTCATCAAAGCCTTATATAATAATGAATTCTTTAACAAATATTCCGTAATCATGAATATTACTACAAAGGATGTGTTTTCTAGAGATTTCAACCTTTGATATTTACGCAAAACTGTTAAAAAGCAACTCTCAATTCACGAATCGATAGAAAGAAACTCAGAATCGAATGTTGAGTGACTCACATATAGCACCTAATACTGCTTGCACAAGCCCGAAACAGCCAAGCAAACGTTAACGTCGGACACAAACTACACATATCCGTTTTGCCTATGAGCATTTCTAACACGTGGGAACCATCATAACAATCACCAGATCAGTCTGTAGAAGAGAGTTCCAGAAGGCTTAAGTTATTGGACTTCTCAAATATATAATGTGAGAGACATGAATATGAAACCAATCCTGCTCATCGTCCCGATTGTTTTAGCGTTTTTGGTTAATATCTCTCAAGTTAAATCTCAATATTCCCTTGATGTAATAGTGCAGACAGACAAAACATCTTACATAAAAAGGGAATTAGTCAAAGCAACCGGCAATGTAACATATCAAGGAGAGTTGGTACAAGACGGTTTGATAGGTCTGCAAGTCAAAGATCCACTCAAAACAATTATAATGAGAACTTTACCCTTAAACCCAGACCAATCATTCCCACTTTCCATTGAAATAACCTCTCTTCTTCCCGTCGATGATTACGGAGACTTCAAACCAAGCACAGAAAGGGGTAAGTACATGTGGTTTAACATGACTGTTAAAAACAAAGGCCTTTCTGCACAATCCGTTTTTGTGTCAATAACCATCCTAGACAGTGGGTTAATACCGCTTGACTCCGACATGGCAATCTTTGCAATACCGCCTGGCAGCTCAGGAGCCTTCATGCCAAGGATGTACATTCCGAACTGGGCCACTGTCGGCACAGCATACATCTGCGCCAACGTCTACAACGAATGGCCTGAATTGCTGGGACGTCCACTTTGTCCAGAGAAATTGTCACATTTCAGCATAATAGAATCGATATATTACGACGAACCCCCAAACGCAACATCGCTCAGCCAACCCACCCAGAACGGGACGTATGAGATGAATTTCCGACTTCCACCAGATATGCAACCTGGCATATACAAAGTGGCAGCATCAGCGTGGTCCCCATCGGCTGGAGGATATAAGGGCTATGATGGTGCAACCTTCCAAGCAAACTATGTTC
>Ga0209636_10003686_pt1 | contig 15640 bp, 17 predicted proteins | sample DeeMarSWOR152_54_FD_187464 | JGI IMG/M metagenome (GOLD analysis project Ga0209636, IMG submission 187464) | Marine sediment microbial communities from White Oak River estuary, North Carolina - WOR-1-52-54 (SPAdes) (version 2) | ecosystem: Environmental > Aquatic > Marine > Intertidal zone >...
TCATTTTCTTCGTGTTTTCTGTGCTATTCTTTTCCTTTCACGGAATTTTTCCTCATATTTGACTAATTGTCTTTCGATCTTCTTAAAGGCTTCATTAATGCCGAGATAGATATCTGGATTCTTTACCTTACTCGTAATAGTCGAATGTTTTACCGACAAGTTGAGTTCAATAATGTTTAATGCCTTATCCTTTTCTAAGACTAAATCAGCATCAATGATGTGATGAGAGAATCTCTGTAGCTTCAACATCTTTTTCTTTGCATAATCTTCCAGCGGTTTGGTGAGGGTGAAATTTCTTGCCGTCATTCTTAATTCCATACATCCTCCTTGAATGTAGGCAAATTGCACTTAATGTATGTATTACACATACTATTTAATTTAAGCTGTCAATGCGCGGACATTTTTTCTCACATTACCATCAAAGAGATAAGATGAGACGGCGATGCCCGCGGCTCCTGCTTTGAGCACCTTCCTGTAATTCTTATTTGTTATACCACCGATACCAATGACCGGAATGGTTACCTTTTTACATATCGATCTGAGCACCGACAATCCACAGACACGTGCATCAGATTTCGTTCTCGTCTTATATATTGCACCGACGCCAACATAGTCGGCGCCTTCCTGCTGCGCCCTCTGTGCCTGTTCCAGCGTATGTGCAGACACACCTATTAGGTAGTTATCACCAAGCATTCCGCGTATCTTTCTCAGTGGCATATCCTCTTGTCCACAATGCACACCGTGCGCACGACAGGCAAGGGCGATGTCCAGCCTATTGTTGATGATGAATTTTACCTCCTCCTTTCTCAACGCATTCTTAATCATCACTGCGTATTTATAAAATTTCCGGTCCGATAATGTTTTGATTCGGAGCTGAATCATTGTTACCCCATTATTTTCAAAGACATGAATCATATCCTTCACGTTATACGTCTTCAAGTATTTTTCGTCGATGATTGCATACAGTCTTGGATTGAATTTTCTCTCAAAAACACCAGTAATAGCCTTCTCTAAATCATATAAATTAAACCGTATCTTTTTCATCCTTGTACTCATCAATACATTTGATGATTTGAAGCTTTCTTCAAGAATTCTTGATGATTCTTTTGCGCGTGTAATATTGGCAGCGATTATGTCTCGTGTTGATCCTCTCATACGAACATCAAACTTCGCAGACCGACCAAGGTCAGCACTACTCCTCCGAAAACTGAGAATATACGCCATGGGCAATGCCTTTTTGACTCTCAAGAATTCCTGCCTGATCTTTCTGATTTGGGTGAGAAGAAGTCTGTTCTCGAGCGAGAATCTTACGACATCTTCGATGAACTTCAGGGATTCATCTAGGCGGTTGAGATTTACATCCGCAATTCGCTCCCAGCGCACAATAAATTATAATGAAATAACTTTTTCTGTCAATAGGGCTCTTGGGGTCCAATAGCTGCAGAACCCTTTGATTACAGTGATGAGGATACGCTAATAAAGCCACGTTTGCACTGAAGACACGCTGGAGCTGAGGACATATCCGTCTGCGACGGCCTGGAAACACGCCAGCGCTGGAGGCGCTGCTGCCGATGGCAGCAGTGATGACGGAGATTTACCCCGTTAGAGAAACGACGACAGGTAATAACAGAGTCATAAAACTTTGTGGTATGACAGCGAATACATAGAATAAGTATCAACACCTTAGAAATGTTCTCTAACGGGGTGAACACACCGATTACAGAGGTATTAAATGAAAAAGGGGCTTGGAAATACCAAGCCCCCGGTGAGACATGAATTGTCTCTTATTCATCAGTGCGTTCGACCTTCAAGGCTTTATCACCTTTAGGTGATGATGCAATTTCGAACTTAACTCTTTCGCCTTCTCTAAGGACCCGATAACCGTCTCCCACAATATCTGCATAGTGAACAAAGACATCACCGGACCCATCCTCTTTCTCTATAAAACCATAGCCCTTTTTACTATCGAACCACTTTACCTTACCGTAGATCTCCAAATGTCCTCCTTTCAGCCATAACACTTTTATCGGTATAGAACCAACAAAAGGAAACCTCTACGGTTACAGCTTGAGAGATTATAGTAATAATTGTATGCTTGTCAATGGTTTTGTTATACAGGTATTGATCTCAGTTTCCCAAGACGTTTCAATATTCTCAGGGCAATCAAGGTTACCCACTTGCTCGATTTACCCTTAGTCTCTAAATTCACGTGCATTCTACCGCTAGGGGCTTTCTCGAGTATCCATTTTCCCTCACCTGTTTGCTTTTGTAGAATTACCTGGATTGCATCGTGCAAACGTTTATCATTAGTATATCCTAATTTTGTCAGGATATCTAAGCCCCGCAGTACATTGTAGCTGTAGAACCATGGAAAACTCAATCTTAACCACGATTCTCTGATCACTTTAAAATTGTGGTGGTCAGCCTTGAAGAGGTGATGCATCATGAGAAATTCTGCGCCTCTTTTTATGGTCTGTTTCATTTCTTTTGTTAAATTTTTCCGCGGTACTTCGCTCAATGCCTCCAATGGACAGATTGTACCATAAAAGCATCCATGTGTATCCTTGATATGTGCTCTCCAGTAAGGGCAGAGCCAGCCACCATCTTTGTTTTGAATCTCTGTCAACCACTCCAGTGCCTTGTGTACTGGACGACTATTCATATATCCAAATCTGAGGAGGGCAGCAACGACATTACCTGTGAGGCAAGAAATTTGTCCCTCGTAAATGTATCTCCTTACCCACTCATTGCGTGCTGGTAGTTTTTTCCCTCTCTCTAAAGACCAGTTGTAAACACGAAGTGCAGTCTTTTTTGTCTCTGAAGAAAAACCGCCTTCTCTGTACTGAAATCGAAAAATATATTCGCATGCCCTTTTCACTCTCTTATCGCTCTTGTCCACTCCCAGCTGACCAAGGAGCATGAGTGTCCAGTATGAGGCTTTATATTTAGGAAGATATGGATTTTCTGGATCTTCCCAGTATCCGTCACCTGTTTGCTTTGAGAATATCTTAGTTATTACGTTTGAATGAGCAATTGCATCCTTTGCTTGCTTCAATTCAGAATCATGCGCATTTCTATCCAACAAATCCCTGAGCGTGAAGTAGCGCACTGATGGATTATCTGTTTCTAATAACCACTGGATAATTCGATTATTTCCTTGTGATCTCATTTAATCAAAGCGATCGCTGCATTTAAAATACACGGGTGCTCTCTTCCCTATCCAAGGCAATAATCCACTGCGCTCTCTGCATGAATTCTTGTCGTATTTAAAAAGGGGATACCATATTCATCCTTGGTAAGTATGAGCGGCAGTTCTGTGCATCCGAGAATCACTCCTTCTATTGATTCATGGTCGAGTAGTCTTTTCACTATTTGAAGTAAACCCTGCCGCGTTTCATCGACAATGTTATGAAACATTATCTCGCTGAATAGTTTTGTATTGATATAGTCCTGCTCCTCTTCAGTGGGTACAACGAGTGAGATGCCTCTTTTGGAAAAGACCTTTTGAAAGAAATCTCTGCTCATCGTAATCTTTGTGCCAAGTAGACCTATCTTTTTTAATCTCAATCTCTCAGCGGCCTTGCATGTCTCCTCAACAATGCTCAAAAGAGGTATAGGTGAAAGCGCTTGAACTGCATCGAATACGATGTGGGGCGTCCCTGCAGCAATGAGACCAAAGTCTGCTCCTGCTCTATAGAGTGAATTCACTGCGTCGGCTAACCAGTTAATGAGTTTATCCCGTTCCTTATCTATATTGGGAAATTCACGTATATTCAGACTATAGATAATAACTGCTGGATACATTCCCTTCTGTCTTCTCTGGAATGCGTCAATTATCATACGATAGTAATCAGCCGTTGCCTCAGGTCCAAGACCACCAACGATGCCAATTTTCTTCAAAATAATCTCCTTTTACTTTATAGTGAGTGTTCGGAAACTTCGAAACCAAGTATTTTCAATAATTTGCGAAGATTTCATTTTGCTAGTTACCTAATTCACTAAAACTTCCCCTCCCATCAAAGGGGAGGTAAATTAGAATAAACCTCTTTCGATTATTATAGTCACACCCGCAGTAAACACTTTCATAAGAAATCTCACACCAAAACATAATCCTGAAAATCACCTATTTCCGAACATCCACTTTTGTAGATTAGATACACACATTATATGTCTGGATACTTTCTTTTGGTAAAATATATGATGTCTTGATGACGTGTATATCCCAACTTTTCAAAAACCTGGAGAGATATGCTGTTCCAATCCTCAACTAAACAGGCAATAATACCGATACCTCTTTCATAAAGACGATCTTCTACCTCTCTCACGAGTCTTGCGGCGATGCCTTGTCTCTGATGAGCAGGATCCACAGCGAGCCTATTGATCCAACCCTTTCTGCCATCGTGGGTGCCAAATATAGAACCAATCAAAGTGCCATTTCTTTCAGCGACAAAGAAAATGGCATTATGTCCATTTAACTCACGTTCAATATTGTCTCGCCGATCTCTTCCTCGTGGTTTGTAGATTAGTTTCGCCTTATCCCAGAGTGCAATAAGTGTATCATAATCTTCAATACGAAATTTTCTTATTACAATAGGTGACAATTTATTGTTGTGTGGTATCACATGCTCAACGACCGTGGTATGATGGTTTCGGCAAAACTGACTTATTCATATTCTGGCTCAACATGCACTGTGACCTCAGCATTCCGTAACTCATCCTTGAGACAGCTTTCCACCTCTGATGCCTTATCATGTGCCTCGTCAAGATGTGTATCCCTTTTGAGTCTTATGTGGACTGTTATTTCTAATCTTCCGCCATAATCGTGCACATGAATATGGTGTACATCACTAATCCCTCCACAACTCAAGGCGATATCTTTGATTTTCTTGATAAGAGATAACGAAGGGGCCTCTCCTATGAGGACACTACTTGCTTCTTTGATGAGAGAAATCCCCACATAGATTATGAATACGGCAATAATCATGCCGATGATTCCATCCAAGTAATAGAGCTTAAGGTGGTACAATATAAAGCCAAAGACGACGAGAGTCGTTGAAATAGCATCGGTCCTGTGATGCCAGGCATCTGCCTTGAGGGATGCTGAATCAATCATTTTCCCGAGATTAAATGAGATATTTGAAAGCAATTCTTTCACAATGATAGTAAGACCAAGAAGTATAATGATAAACCAGTTTGCCGTGATCGGAACCGGATTTTTAAATCTTTCAAGACCATTTATGAAAAATTCAAAACCAACAACAATGAGCAAGCATGCAATCACAATGGCTACGATCCGTTCTGCTCTTCCGTGGCCAAAAGGATGTTTATCATCAGGTGGTTTTGTTGCCACCCTAAAGCCGAATATCACCATAGCAGATGTTATGATGTCAGAGAGTGAGTGGACTGCATCGGCAAGTAGCGATACACTGTTCAATAAAGTACCCAATGTCAGTTTTATGAAAAAAAGTATTACATTGACGATAATGCTCAGAGTACCCTCAAAATATCCATACTTTCGCTTTTTATCTCCTTTATCAAGGTGAAACAGAGAAATGATACGTCTCGTAAATCTACTTGCCATTTTTGCTTGTTAGATTATAGAACATTTACAATTATTGTCAATGAATAATACACTCCGTTATGATATGAGGCTTGAATCTCAAAATTTTTTGGGGGGTTTCATTCCAAACAGAGAACCTATAATAAACCCGAATACGAAATTGGATATGCCGATTTCAATTCCATGGACAAATCTGATGTACGCTGGCATATAGGGATTGGGGAATAAGAGTGGTGCTACTCCTCCAAGTATAGAAAGGAGAAGGCCGATCATGAGAGCAGTTGCTAGTCTGTTTATCTGCACGATTCTGATTATTGGTATGACGACAAGTATGTACACGAGACCACGCAGTAATTGCATGAAAAAGATGTGCTGCATTGCCGGCATATGTGCCATCTCAGCATAGAAATCCTTAATATAGGGATAGACCAGTGCGCCCGCAATGAAATAGATGATGACATAGATAATCATGCAGACAATTGTCTTCCATATTGAGCCGACTACGGAGATACGGCGTGCCCTTATGCTTTCAAATAAGGCGGTCGGTTGTTTCACCTTATCCATAAGAATGAGTAAGACTGGTATAAATATTAATGAAAGCAGCAAACCTCTGAGCATCATATTGACCACTTCTCGCTGAGGAATCGTTAGCTGGAAAAGGATTGTCTCTACATGCACGTTGAAAGTGTAGATGCCAAAAAACATAAGAACCATGGGCCACACGAGCCTCAGGCCGTATGTGTTTGAAGCCATTACTATCCATGTCATGACCAGCACAACCAGAAGACACGAAAAAAGTATCCAGCCAAATCCTGCCAAAGCCTCGCTGGGTGAAATATTACAGATGAGGATATGTAAGACGAACAGGATGATAACTGCGACGATAATCCGCCACACATAGTCAACAATTTTTTTCATCTCTCCTCCTTTCTCTCGGGTCAGGTCTTGCAATCATACATTTGTTTTTTCGAATAACAGATGGCAGTTGATGAACCTCAGAATGTGTGATTGCAAGACTTGACCCCTAACTTTGCTCGTTCCACACCTCTTAGGAGAGCCTTTATGCCAGCTATTATCGCGCTTCGTCCGACATCCGTATCTCTGTAGCGCGATAAGAAGTATTTCCAACAGTCCAGATAGAATTGTGTATAATCTTGAGCAAGTTTTTGCTCGCCTACTTCTTTTAGATGAGCAATAATTCTCGTTCTGTTCATGCTCCATGCCTTTTCATACGCCATCCCCATGATACTCAGCACCCTGGCGCCGATAGGCGAAATATGCCAGACGAGATTTCTTAGAGACTGCCACAGATACTTTGATGGCTTATCAATGATGTGGAGAGGAAATCTTAATATGAATTCTTCCTCTTCTAATAGATGATTACAGTCGATTCTCATAATTCTCTCATGATTGCTACAATCAGATACAGGATATTCTCCGCCAAAGAGCACAGAGATTGTATTCTTGGGTGAAGAGACGAAATCCTTTTCTTGCAAGAGCAGATTCAGAACCATCAGCTGTGGACGTGGAAAGTGGTATGGCTCAGCGACTTTTTCAAGGTATCGCTTCTCAAGTTTTTTCTGAATCTCGATAGCCTGCTCTGTAGTACCCAGATATCGCTCGACTGATTGATCATCAGAGAAGAGGAGATGAATATCAACATCACTTATCTCTGGCACGTAGTCGAGAGGTGATTCCCACTCTTTATGACCTGAACCTTTGAAATAGATACCTGCGATTGCGTCCTCTGGGATAGACTCAAGCAAAATCTCCATAAGCGAATCACACATACTATTGACTTCATTTCTGAGTATTTTTGGATCAGGATATCTGGGGTCAGGTCTTGCAATCATACATTTGTCTTTTCGAATCATAGAGGTAATTGGTGAACCGAATGTGTGATTGCAAGACCTGACCCCAATTATTTGTCTTTGATTTCTTCGAGCAGTTCGAGTGCCTCGGGTTTATCGTCGAGAATATGGTCTGCTTCATGGGTCGGGTTTTCTATCTCGGTGGCCCTCTTCAGATACCAGCGTGCCTTTTCATAATCCTTCTTTTTGATATGCATTTTTCCCATATCAACGTAGAGAAGAGTATAGCTACTATCGATCTCTATTGCTTTGTTGAGCAACTCGATTGATTTATTCACATTACCTCCAAGAATCCCCGGCAATTCGTAGTATAACATCGCCTTGGCATTGAGTGCACCAGTATGTTCGGGGTTGATTTCGAGCACCTTGTCGACCTCGCGCTTAAATTCAGGCACCGAGCCGAGCGAATGCAAGACTCCCTTTGTCTGTCCAATCCTGCCAAGATTAACGAGATACCAGAAATGAGCCAAATCAGAATTATCATCTATGTTTATTGCCCTTTTGCCAAAATCCTGCCCTTGTTTATACAAATCAAGCTTTTCATCTTTCGCCTCTGCCTCATCGCCAAGCAAATAGCATACGCGCGATAACTCACAATGCGCCCGAAGATTTTCTGGCTCTTGTGCCACAACGTCTTGGAGAATTTCCTTGCTTTTTGTTAAATTTTCTCTGTTCAAGTGGCGCGTTTCATAAAGCTCGATCGCCTTATCGATGAGTGAATCACTATCCTCTGCATAGATACATGGACATACTACAATAAGACCCATCAACATATACTTCAGCATAAAACCTCCTCTCTAAAAGATTGGTATTAGGTTAGGGTTGAGAAGCTAGAAAATTTTATATCCAGCTCCTCATCCTTACCTCTAGACTATTTCTCTCTTGTTTACCTCCCTCATACTGAGAAATAAAAAATGGGTTAAGGTAAGAAAGCTAGAATGGTTAACGATGCCATCCAGCATCCTGACCCCAACCTATAGACTATCGTTTTCTCATCACCATCGTCGCAATGGTGAAGTAGTTAATAATAGTCTGTTTCATCCTTTCGTAGCGGTAGACCAACTGAGGTCTTTCGAAGATCTTTGCGCGAAAGCTACCGAGGGTATCGATAATGTATAATGCATCTTTTCTGAGACAAAGATTGCTACTCCCATTACCTCCAAAGCCATATTCATAGCCAGCACGTGCAACCGCGTCTACAACTGTCGAATTAACTTTATTGAATGGATAAGATATACTGCTACATGTGCCAAATTCTTGTTCAAGGATTTTTCTCGATTCAAAAACCTCATATTCAATATCAGCAATATTGAGCTTTGTCAAATTACGATGTGTCATTGTATGCGAACCAAATTCGATTCCCCATTTCTTCATCTCATTGATCTGATGCCAATTCAGGTGATACTGCCGCCTTCCGGTTAATGTCACATCCCACAAATTTCTCCTACCAATGTATCTGACAATAAGAAATACTATCGCCCTCATTTCATATTTTTTGAGAATGGGGAATGCATAATGATATATGTTTTGTTCAGCATCATCAAAGGCTATGATAACACCATCCTTTTTTTGCCCAGGAAGAATGACATCTATTCTGTTTGTGTGTAAAAACTCTATAAACTTTTCAAACTGATGAGGGGTATTCCAGGTTCCGCAGAACTGGAAATTAGGTGTTACTCTGTGAAACTGTAATACTTTTACCACGGGCAAGAATGAGCCAGCCAGCCATGGCTAATACGGCAAGCAAAATTCCGAATACTATAAAGAGAAAATTCTTCTCCGTTATCGTAGCCAGAAAACCAATGAGAAGTGCACCAACAACAAATGAACAGTTCAATATCCAATCCCTGAGAGAAAACATCCTTCCCCTGATAAAGTCGTCTGCATAACGGTGGATAAGGGTATCCTGGCCAATAAAAAGAGGAGAGATAGCGATTCCACCAATGAGCGTGAATATAACAAATAACCAGAATCGGTCTAAAAACGGAAAGACGATGAGAGTGCCTCCAAGAAGGACAAAACAGAAGAGCATCAAAACCTTGAGGTTGAAGTGATGTCCAAAAATACCCATGAGATATGCACCGATCAAGAGTCCGATTGAACCAATAGCAGCAAGAATTCCTACGCCACTCGTCCCCCATGCCATCTCCTTTTGAACAATGGGGATAACGAGCACATAGATGATTGAGCCAGCAATTATCATGAGAAGGATTGAGGCCATTGCGAAACCGAGATTTTTCTCTCTAAATATCATCTGCACAGCATGTTTCAACTCATTCCATACTTTCGTCAAACCATCACTGATGAGAAGCAAAAACCCTCTTGCCTGAAGATGTTCTTCTGGCTCGGGTGGTTCAGGTAATCTAACCTTCATTATATAGAGCATCGCCGCCGAGACACCAAATGTAGCCGCATCAAGTATAAAGGCTGCAGTCCATCCTGCAATTCCTAGAAGCCTATACCACAGCCTCCAGTCAACAATGAGTCCACCTGCCAACATTCCAAGAAATGTCGCCCCTCTTCCAACAAGGTTAACCAAAGAATTTGCCGTCAATATCCTCTTTCTTGAAACCAAATTTGGTATTATAGCACTCCGCGCTGAATTAAAGAATAGTGTAAGAAGAAACATTCCAAAAACGGCGATAAAAACGGGATAGATATTACGTGTTGTCAGATAAAGTACTGGAATCAAAAATGCACAGACCATTCTCAGTGCATCACAGACCACCATGACCTTCTTTTTATGCCATCTGTCTACGAGAACACCCGCAATAGGTCCAAATAATAATACAGGCAGTGTCATGAATATTGCAAGTTGAGATAGAAGAAATGGTACGCGCGCCTTAGGGAACAGACCAATAAGGCCAATGAGCGCGATATAGTCTAATTTGTCACCAAACTGACTGATGGTTTGTGAAAATACAAATAGTGAAAAATCTCTAATCTTCAGTATATTCCAGAACTTAGCTCTTTTTATTCAACACCTCGCTATAGAATCTCAAAACCTGCTTTGTGACGATCTCCCAATCATACCTGAGCGCCTTCTCTCTCCCCTTACGCCCCATCTCAGTCATTTGCTTCTTATCCTTGAGTAAGGTCACAATCTTGTCTGCTAATGATACAGGATCACGCACTCGAAAAAACAGACCCTCTTTGCCATCTTCCATCACCTTTTTGTAACCGGGAATATCAGAGGCGACGATGGGTTTTGCAGTTGCCATCGCCTCGAGTAAGACAATACCAAAACTCTCCGCTCCTGTTGCGGGCGAACAATATATATCACATGATTTGTAGTATCGTGGCAGATCCTCCGGGCTCGCATGACCTGCAAATATCACACTCCCTTTGATATGTTCCTCAACATACCGACGATAGTATCGCTCAAGAAAGCCTCTTCCCACAACAACGAGTTTTGCCTCTGGGAATTCTTCTATGATCATTGGAAATGCCTGTAAGAGGAATTTTAAGCCCTTTCTTGGTTCAAATCTCCCAACGAATAATATTTTTGGTGAATGTTTTTCTAGTTCTGAGAGTGGCTCAACACTTGGGTGAAATCGATTTGTGTCGATACCATTAGGGATAATCCGGTAATCACCAGGAAAATACTTTGACACAGAATCTCGGGCAACTTCAGATACAGCAATCAATCCATCGATTTTTCTGAAGTATTGTTCTAAAACAGGCTCCCATAATACATAACCAAAACTCTCTTCATGTGCTGAGTGAAAGGTTATGAAATTCTTTGAATTTGAATATTTTAGTGCAAAGTACGGCAGGACCGGTGCTACAGGTCCATGCAGATGAATAATATCAAACTGTTCCTGTGCATATAGTCGTCTGAGCCTCCAAGGAATGGTGATACCAAAGGTGAGGACTGAAAAAGATTGGTTCTTTGGAATCTTGATAGCCCTTCCCATTCTAATAATATCCTCATCGACATAGGGATAGTTTTTGCCGAAAGAGGGCGCAAGAATCTTAGCTTCATGGCCTAATTTCCTTAAATTCTGCCACAAATATAACATATGCTCTGACACGCCACCAGTGTGAGGATAGAAAATGTCAGAGACAATGAGAACCTTCACCCCGCCCCTCCTTCACAAAAACATTCCATTAGCCTCCGCATTTGCCCTCTCATGGCAACACCTGACCACTAACAACGCTTAACCTTCCTTTAGGAGGGGCGGGGTTCACCCTTACCCCTCCCCTTAGAGAATTGGCGATTAATCTAAATTCTATTCTCCTCATTACGTCCTTCTGCGCTCAAACATACACTCTGCTTATGAGGGGCGGGACGAGCCTGTGTGGCCAAAACCGCCACTCCCCCTTTTTGTCTGTCTCAACTGCCTGGTCGGTATAAAGTCTGCTCTTGTTGCATTGCTAAAGACCAATTGGGCGATACGGTCTCCTCGCCTAACGATAAAATTCTTCTTACTGTAGTTGAACAATACAACCTTTATTTCTCCCCGATAGTCCGCATCAATTGTGCCTGGCGAATTGAGCACACCAATGCCGTTCCTCATTGCAAAACCGCTTCGCGGTCTGACCTGAGCTTCATACCCTTGTGGTATCTCAAGTCTAATGCCGGTGGGTATAGTACAAAAAGCACCCGGCTCAATCACTATATGTGCATCGACACAGGCATAGAGATCACACCCCGCAGCTTGGTCACTCTGATATTGAGGAATAAATTCGCCCTGGATTTTTACCTTTATTTTCTTATTTACTTTATTCATCTCAGATTTTAGTTCCGCATCTGAATTCTCAGATGCGAGAATCCTCGCCGAAGGCGGGAGCATTTAGGCATTTTGGGGTTTACCCAAGCCCGTTTCAAACGGGCTGGGTTTAGGTATTTCTAAGTCTATCATTCTATCCACTCTGGGTGAAAGACAAACCACTGATCAGGATAACTTCTGATCATTGTCTCATACTTCTTGACAAGCAGACGATTGAATTCATCAACAGTACCGTCAAAAACAATTGGTGGTTCAATAACACCAAGATATCGATGACCATTGCGGTAAGGATTAAAAACCATGTATCCAAAGAGCACTGGCAGTTTTTTTTTAATGATTATATCGGCCAAACCCTTCGGGATCTTTCTCTTACCAGAAAAGAAATCAACCGTAACACCATTCTTCATTATATCACGGTCAGCGAGAACTGCCAGAGCTCGATTATTCTTTATCGTATCAAGAAAGGCGTAACCAGCACGAGTAACCGGAAAGGTCTTCATCCCGGTCTTCTCGCGGTGTTGCGTGTACAGATTGAACATCTCAGCTTCTGTCTCCTCAACCAAGGCGCTCATAGGCACATCATGTGCTGCAAGATATGCGCCGGCATAATCCCAGTTGCCAAGGTGAAGAGTTATCATTACACAGCCCCTCTTGAACGCCAAGGCCTTCGCGGTATTCTCAAAACCGACGCATTTCACATCAATAGACAGAGTCTCTTTTGAGATGAAGTCGAGCCGAAAAAAATCTACCATGGCACGTGCGAAATTCATGAATGTTTTCTTTACCTGAAGATCGAATTGCTCCTGGTCAATTTTTTTATCATAGAAGATGTGACGTAAGTTATTTTCAATGTAGCTGCGCTTCTTCTTCGACATATAACAGTACACAAGTCCAATCCTTGTAGCTATTTTATCTGATATCTTCAATGGTAAAATCTTGACTAATAAAACACCCAGCCTTTGCAATCGTACAACGGTACTCATAGAGTTCTTTAGACAACTTTTATTTGTAGGCCTGAAGTGCTGCTCCCAAAACTCCAATTGCGTTTCGCAAATCTCCTTCCTTCAGCACATACGCAATACGAACCTCATTGACACCCTTTCCAGAGGTTGAATAGAAACCATTCGCAGGGGCAAGCATTACGGTACTGTTCTCGTGGCTGAAGTCGGTCAAAAGCCACTGACAGAACGTATCTGCATCATCTACTGGCAACCGTAGTACCGTATAAAAAGCACCCTCTGGCTTGTGCCCAAAGACACCAGGTATTGTCTTCAACTCTTCGAATAGAATGTTTCGGCGCATTTCATATTCTTTAATCATCGGCCTAATGTATTTATCAATATTTTTATATGCCGCCACTGCGCCGACCTGTTCAAGTGTGGGCGGACATAGACGTGCCTGACCAAATTTGAGCAGACGATCCATAATTTTCTTATTGCGGCTAATAATACTGCCAACGCGTGCACCACATGCAGAAAACCGTTTTGATATTGAATCCATCACAATTACCTGCTCTGCAATCTCAGGTAATGACAAGGCACTTACCTGGGTCTTTCCATCATAAACGAACTCTCTGTACACTTCGTCAGAGAGCAAAAAAAGGCCATGATGTTTACAGAGATTATTGATTAAGAACATTTCTTCTTCTGTGAGGACAGTACCAGTAGGGTTATTCGGCGTGTTTATGAAGATTGCCTTGGTTCGAGACGTTATTTTCTTTTCAATAAACTCTCTACTTGGAAGGTGAAAACCATGTTCCACGATTGTAGTGATGGGCACGAGCTTTACCTGAGACATCACAGCAAAACCGTTGTAGTTTGTGTAGAATGGTTCAAATACAATGATTTCATCGCCCGGGTCACACACCGTCATCATTGCAAAAATGATCGCTTCGCTGCCGCCTGTTGTTATCCAAACATTATCCAGATCAATGGAAAATCCGAGACCTCGATGATACTCAACAACGGCTGTCCTGAGTTCCAAGAGACCGCCAGAAGGTCCATACCGTAAGACCTTTTCACGATACTGGGCAATCGCCTCGAATATCTCTACAGGTGTCTCTATATCTGGTTGTCCAATATTGAGATGAAAGACATTCACTCCTCTATTCTTTGCGTCATCAGCAAATGCGGCTAGCTTTCTGATGGGTGAATAAGGCATAGTTTCTGCTCTCTGAGACAGGTTCACCTGTTTCATGCAGAATTATATCTATCTCGTATTGAAAGTCAACCCCGCCCCTCCCAAAGGAGGGTTAAGCATTGATATTGTGTGGGGTATCGGTGTGAGAGAGCAAATATGAAGACTTGCAGATTTCATCTGTGAGGGAGGGGCGGGGTTGACTTTTCCTTACTTGACAGTATACTAATGGTATGAAAGTTAAAATTTATAACCAGTCTATCTTAGAATACAGAGGTGACGTAGTTATTGTCAACTTATTTGAGGGAGAAAAGGCTCCTGGCGGTGCAACTGGCGCAGTGGATAAAGCATTGAATGGAATCATCAGAAAAATGATTATGAGTGGCGAGATAACAGGAAAGCTTGGTGAGACTGCAATAATACATACATTTGAAAGGCTCAATGCCGACAAGGTACTCATTGTAGGGCTTGGCAAATCAAACACATTTGGACCCGAAGAGATAAGAAAGGCATCTGGAGCAGCAATAACACATGCACGTCAGACTAATGCCAAGAGAGTCGGTTCGATTGTTCATGGCGCTGGTAAAGGCGGTTTGAAACCTGATAAAGCAGCACAGTCATTAATAGAGGGTACCATGCTCGCACTCTATGAATTTGAGGAGTATAAAAAACCCGCAGAAAAAAAGATCAAGGAATTTGCAATTTTAGAAATGAATAAGAGAAAAATACAAAGATTCAATAAGGGTCTTGAATCAGGAATGATACGTGCGCAGGCCCAGAACAGTGCCCGAGACTTTATCAATGAACCAGCGAATAACCTGACACCCAAAAAATTGCATCGAAGACTGATTTCAATTATCAGGGATATGGGTTTGGAAAAGACCATTAAACTCGAGTGTCTCGCCCGTGCACAAATAAAAAAATTAGGTATGAATGCACTTCTTTCAGTGACTCAGGGGAGTGATAATGAACCACAGTTTATTACACTCAGGATAGAGAATGCAAGAAGACCCTTGGTATGTTTAATTGGGAAGACTGTGACGTTTGATTCTGGTGGAATATCGCTAAAACCTTCCGCTGGAATGGACCGGATGAAAGGAGATATGTCTGGCGGTGCTGCGGTCATAGGTGCTACACTGGCATTGGCAAAGACAAAAAGCACAATTAATCTCATGACCATCATCCCAGCAGTGGAAAACATGCCATCAGGCAAGGCATCAAGACCCGGTGACGTAGTTCGGGCAATGAACGGCAAAACAATCGAGATTATCTCTACAGATGCTGAAGGAAGGATGACTCTTGCCGATGCAATCTGTTATGCAGAAAAGAAAAAGGCACAA
>Ga0209636_10003687_pt1 | contig 15639 bp, 12 predicted proteins | sample DeeMarSWOR152_54_FD_187464 | JGI IMG/M metagenome (GOLD analysis project Ga0209636, IMG submission 187464) | Marine sediment microbial communities from White Oak River estuary, North Carolina - WOR-1-52-54 (SPAdes) (version 2) | ecosystem: Environmental > Aquatic > Marine > Intertidal zone >...
TCGGGAGGTTTTGGAGAGAACATTTTTTGAATCTTTTGGCCATAGCTGTAAAAACCGAAAAATCGCACGGCAGTTTTATAAACTAATGAAACTGGCTGCTTAACAAACTATTTTTTGGAAAGTGCAGATACATAATAATCCTTCTTCAAAAAAGGTCACAATAACAACGACTGTGCTTTGGCCACCCGCCAAAACACCTGTTGTTTTCAATAGGCATCGAATACAGAAGGTAGAAAACAGAAGACAGAAGAATCTTACATCTGACTTTGCAGGTCTGATTTATGCCTCGCACAATAACTCCTCCTCTATCGAAAAACTACAACGATTCCACAGGTCAGAGGAGCAAAATCCGCAGATACCAGCCTACGCTGGCACAAGCTTAATCAATTATATTTATACCAAATTAGCTGCTTTCCCGTCAAGGAAAATTTATGCAAAGCGTACCCGATAAATAGCAACCAGCCCCACCTTGGATGCAAAACGGATTTTCGGGAAGTTTTGAACAAAAAAGGGTTATATCGCCTCAGGATTTTCTGTAAAGCCCCTTTTAAGAGCGAGTTTAGCCTGCTACAATGGCCAAACTCAATCCGAATGGTATCTGGACTGTTGGCTCGATTAGCTGGTAATCAGGATCGTGCGAGAGGTTTATATTGTGAGGCTTGTAGAAGCCAATTCGTTGATACGTACCGCTTATACGTACCGGACAGGGGTAATACCAGAAAAACAATCAACATTTTCTGATTCAGATGCGCCATTTATCAGGGTAACTATTGGATTTAGACATTGTTATTCCTTTGCTGGCTTTGCTTTACATATTTGGTCATTTGAAATCTGCTTGCTTTCTTTGGCTTCGGGTGGTAGCGTTAAAAGTATAATACTTCTCATAAAACATAATCGAAATTTCGATTATATTTTCGATTATCTTTCTTAGCTATAAGTCTCCTATTGTTAAGGATTTATCATTGAAAAAGGCGAACATTCGGTTTATCATTCCCGCAAAAATAAGATGAGTAAATACAGAAGTAATTATGAGGCAAAAGAAAACACACAACTTGATTGTCAGGCTTACTGACACTGAGCGTTTTATGGTTAAGGCTGTTGCTAATTCGATGAATTTGAATCAGAGCGAGATGATTTTGTCGCTTGTGTCCAGACAAGACCGCTCGTTGCAGCGTAGAGCCAAGCGATTACAGCGAAGGCAACATAAAAGAGGCTGTTTGGTAAAATGAGCAATGAGTCGAGGACATTATTTTTACCAGCAGTTTTACCCGATGGAAACGGCGGGTACGAACCCTGCCCGGAGCTCTTAACGGAAGCCGAGGCGATACGGTATCTGCGGCTCGATACCTTACAACTAGAAAACCCATCGGACACATTGAGATATTACAGAAATGAAAAAAATTTACTTAAGGCCACAAAGATAAGCCATCATCTTTTCTATAGCCGAAAAGCTCTTAATGAATTTCTCGAAAAAATAACTAACGAAAAAAAACCAAAAAAGTAAGGAAAGGACTTGACTTGGAAATGTTCTCCGGTACAATGACCAATAGGATGAAACTTTTGGGCGATACAATCAGGTATCGAACGGCCAAGCTTGCTGTCTCGAAAGAGCAGCACCCCTCTTGCCCAAGAGGATTCATCCTGCTTGGCCGTTTTTCTTTTTATAAAAGGAGAGCAGAGCTATGATTACTAAAGTGGGATTATATCCAGACAAGAGGAACAAGAATCGAAAGTGGGTAGTCCGGTGGTTTGGCGAGCCGGACGAGACCGGAAAAATAGAGGCGCTACACGAAGGCTTTTAAGCTCAAATGTGAGGCTGAAAGATTCGCAAATGAGCAGGCAAATGATTTCTCAAAAGGCAAACGGCGAGACAAATCGAAAGAGACAATGAAGTCCTTTTGTGATAAATGGCTCAGGCTCAATAATTCGCACCGGCCGGAGACGCGAAAGCTTTACAACTACACAATAAAGAGACTTTTAAGCTACTTTGGACCGGACTGTCTTTTGCGCAGGGTCAGCACGGATAGTGCAGAGCTTTTTATCGCAGAGCTAAAACCGCTAAAAGGCGATAATCTTTCTGACTGGACGAAACACCGAACTCTGCGCCATTGCAAGACGATGTTTAAGAGCGCCGTTATATGGGGCAGCATACCTTTTAATCCGTTCAAGCACATAAAAGGCCCGAAGCTGCGCACAACACCCTGGCATAAAATTACACCGGACGAATATCAGGTTTTACTGGATGCAGCACCGAATCCACGCTGGAAGGCTTTTTATGCCCTATGCTATACAGCCGGCCTTAGATTCAGTGAAGCGGTTTCTTTGCGATGGTCTGATATAAATTTCTTGAGTGGCGAAGTCGAGTTAGAAAACCGCCCGGGAACGGATAAAGAGCCGGAGTTTTTGTTAAAAGATTACGAGAGGCGTACAATCACGCTACCACAGACCACGCTTGATATGTTAGAGCAGACTGAGGCCGAAAGCCCCTATGTAGTGCTAAGCAAAGACCAATATGACAAGATTATTATTCGCTGGCAAAAACACCGCCAATCGTGGAAGTGGCAGGATGCTTACTATAATGCCGGACGTGAATTTGAGCGGCACTTGCGAAAGGCTAAAATCAAAGCCCAACCAGGCGAAACCCTGTCGATTCATACGCTCCGAAAGTCGTGTATTTCTAACTGGGCCAATGAGCTACCGATGCACGTAACAAAAGAGCTTGCAGGCCATTCAAACATCGCCACTACGCAGAAATACTATTGTGAAGTTGACTCGTATTACAGAACAAAAGCAGCCGAAGTGATAGAACAGTTATTGAAACCGGAGCTGGAAAATGAGTAGAGGCTTAGGCAAGACACAAGAAGCAATTCTGGAAGTGTTGAAATCCGGCGAAATAACACTTGCTGACTTAACTAAGCGTGTTTACCCTGATTCCGGTATTTCCTGGAAGGATTCCGAACCTGAATATTCAGCTACTTCACGAGCAGTTAAGAAGTTGGAGCGGTCGGGTAGGGCTAAAATGCGGTGGAGCTACTATTTCGACCGTACAAAGAGACCCATAGCTTGTAAAAAGGTGAAGCTGGTTAAGAGTTGAAAAGTGTTTTTCAACCTTTATAGAAATGACGCATGAATGACGTATGGGAACTGCACACCACACAAAAACCGCGTTTTTGACTGGGAGTGCTGGGACTCGAACCCAGGGCCTACGGCTTAAAAGGCCGTTGCTCTACCGCCTGAGCTACACTCCCAAGGTTTCATAAATCTATACGTAAAAAGCAAGTTATAATTGGCCATCCTTCATCTGAGTTTTTGGCTACAACCTTTACTGCAATTACATTGCAGTTTACAACATAACTGTCTTTTCGGATTCTATGACCATAGTAGGGCGTACCAATCATAGCAGAATCCAATTTTAAAATAAGCACACGTTCTAACGAATTCCCGTTACTTTATATCCAACAGGACAATTTTGCAAGAAGATTAAAGGCAAACTTTGTTCAACGTTAGTAAAAGTGATAGAGGTAGGATATTTTTGTTGGGGGAGAAGTTCAAGCTTTTTTTGCGTGAAAGAAATAGCTTAAAGTGCATCTGTAGTTTGTAGGTAAAAATAACCCTCCAATAGGTGAAATCTCAACAAATTTTCTTTACACTCGTTGAGAAATGTTAACCACTTTTGGAGGGCTAAAAAATGTATGAGAACATTTTAGACCAACTGGAAGATTTGGTAAAACAAGAAATCAAAAATTTTGGTGCCGACTTTAGCAAAAATGAACGGGTGGTCTGGACTACCATGTTTTCATGGGCCCCCCAAACGCATTTTTCGCGTTTGGGGAACCCCATTAGGACATAAGCTCTTACAACGAATTGTAAACCGCCAGCGAAACGGTTATCAAGACACTTCCATCCCCTGCCAATGTGGCAGAGCAATGAGATTTATCCAGCACCGCCGCCGGGACATACACAGTCTTTTAGGCTGGATAAACCTCAGCCGTGTTTACTATCGCTGTTATGACTTTGGGGCTACTTTGGCCCCATACGACCAACAAAGTGGGCTGGGAAGCCAACAGCTAAGTCCAGCCTTAGCCCAAGCCTGCTGTCTGTTGGCGGTGGACGATAGTTTCCAACAGAGTTCTGAAAAGATAGAATGGCTGTTTGGCCAGCAAGTCAGTGACGATACCATCGAACAGGTAGTCCATCAGGTGGGAAAGACCGTATTAACCCAGCAGAACCATTAACGGCTCAAAGCCGAAATAGGCAGAGAGGGGCAAGATAACCAGCAGCAAACCCGACAAGAGCGCACAACCACACCCATATAACTTCCGCAACAAAAGCAATATCAGTAGCAGAACCGGTACGAACAGGATCAAGTCGAACAGCCGGATCGCCCATTCCCCGGTGCCGAATAAGAACATGCCGAAGGCCGTAATCAAGGTTTCCAGCGATGGATGGCTGACGTAGCGCTGAGGATGGGCCGGCGGTGGGTCCCCTACTACCAGAGTACGGTATCCCTTGGTATAGCCCAGGCCGTATTTGACGTGGCTTCTGGCAGCCCATGCCCTGTTGGCATTGACCCAGCTATGCAGGCCGTAATACGGTCGGGTAATGAAGAGCCCCTGATACGATGGCGGCATAAGGGAAAAATCGAACACCCGCGTGACAATGGAAACGATGATGACCCCAAAGGCAAATACCCAGAAATGCCTTTCGCACAGAACTGGCCGTTTGTCTGTCTTGGCCGGCTTGCTGTTTACGAGCACTCGATACTGCCTGATTTTTTTTCGTTTACGTGCCATTATTTGCGTTGCATATTGTCCCTAAAATCCTTCGAGGATCGCCCACCGACCCGCCAAAGATGGGCCAAGCTCAAGGATCGGCCTCCATAAATCGGCCAATATATGGATTATAGTACCGGGCGCGGTAATAGTAAAGACCTGTTTCAATATCGAATCGCCGGCCGCTGAACATGTAGGGATTGGGATGACAGGGGTCTTCGGCTGCCACCTGCCCGTAGACCGAGTACTCGTAGGTCTGGACGGTATCCCCGGCCGAATTACTTAAGGCCGCCACGCTGCCCAGACCATCGAGGTGACAGTAGTACACCGCGTTACTTTCGGACACGTCTATCATACAGATAAGCTCGTCAACCCGCGGACCGTAGATGTATTTGCGCAAGAGGTAGCCATTGCCGTCGTATTCAGCAATCACATGGTCGCCGTCGTAGTAGTACTTGATGGCCTCGCCATTGCCCGCTTTTTTGATACGCCTGCCGGCCGGGTCATATTTGTAGGTGGTCTCGTCCCATTTTGTTGGGTCCGGCGGAGGTGGCGGAGGTGGCGGCGGCGTGCCTGTCCACTGCACGTAATCCACCCAGCCGCAATCCTCACCTTCGTCCTCGCAGAAGTCCTTGTAATAGCGCCATTTCAGCGTATGGCTGCCCTGGCCACTGACAATATATGACTTTTCCTGCCAGTCTACCTCTCCGCTAATCTGGTGCTGAAGCTCTCCATCAATGTAAAACTGTAAGAAGTCATAGTTCTCTTCAGACGAGACCTTCCACCAGAACATTACCGTATTTAGACAGGAACTCGCAGTTGTACTCTGCAGTGCGGACAGACTCTAAATTCGGAGTTGGGAGTAACAAATTTATTGTTGCATTTCGGACATTCAAGTGTTGATGGCTTGTACAAATTAGGATGTCGGGCGTCGAAAGCCTTCTGGGCCTTTTCAAGGAGCTGCAAATTTCCTCTGCTTTTCAATATATAACTACCCTTTGTATACACCTTTTCGAACATCGGGTCGCGTTTACCTTTTACAGTTGCCGTGACGGCCCTTGGTTTGGTTTTCACTAACCAGCCGACATCAATGTTGCTAACGTCGACTCCATACATACGTAATGCTTCGAGTACGTTGACCAGGTGAGTCAGTGAAGGCTGGTAGTGCCCGCTGTCATCGGTCACTTCGGTTATAAATCCATTTTTAATCTTAATTTCACCCGCACATAAGACAGTCTGTCCTGCAAGGTAAGAGGAATGATAAAAATTAGAGTATGGCCCATCAAATCCCGCACGGTGGGGGCCGACATAGAATCTGCGGTCCATGCTCATGGAATAACCGCAAAGATCATTTAAGAAAACAGGCTCTTTAGCAGGCCCATCCTTTAATCCCGGAGACCTGGACGAATCCGCCGGCATTAGTTCCCATTTTTCCATCTTTTCGGGGTCCCACCAGGTATACTGATAGGCACGTTGGTCTTCGAGGAAAACAAGCTCGTACTTCTTTGCTTCCAGGCGGGTGAGATACTTGACTTTGGGAAGCGGCTTCTTTGGATCATAAGTCAGCTCCTTGTCCTTGTCTCGCCCATATTTACTAATCTCCTTTCCGAATTTTTCTTCAATCTTTTGGGGGAGCACATTCACTGTGACATTCCAGAGCTTGCATAACTCCTCGACAACGTACTTAAATAGGGCATAAACCGGCGGGTAACGTGCCGGGTCTACGTTCTCGTCACCTTCTTTTTCGAGCCGCAGCCAGGTGTCTGTAGCGAAGAAAAGCTGGGTCTTAAGATAGGTTATAACCGCTTTATCTTTGGTCTTGTTTGCTTCGGATATGAGTTCGTCGATGCTGCGTAGAATGCGGTCATTTGCCCGGGGAGTCAGACCGGGCTGCGTGTCTTGTTGCCATTGGTTATCCTTCGGAATATCTGTGTATTCATTGGTCCAGAACTTTGAGCAAACCTGTTTGTACAACTTCGCGACGGTCCCTTTTGAATTCCGCGTACTCTTCCGCCAGCCGGACCCTTTCGACTTCATCCAGTCTTCTATGCTTTTCTTGAGGAGTCCGAGATTTATGGGATTCCTCACTTTATGATAGTCCTTAAGCGCATCATCGATATTTGTAAGCTCCTCGCTTCGTGGTGTAAACAGCCCCCGTTTAGTTTCCTTCATCCAGGTGTCTTTGGTCATTATATCAGCCATAATTTTCCTCCAAGGAGTATTTCGCCTGTCTTTTTCTCCTGTGATCTTTTGAATTAGTATATTTTAGCCGGACAGGATGTATCTGGTACATAGCTATTATACGGCACTGCCTCTATCCCGCGGCTGTAAAAGCAAATGTTTCAGCTTGGCCTTACCTGAATTTAATCTGACGATGTTGCTTTCGGCCGATATGAATATCATTTTACTCAGGAGTTAAAGAAAGACAAAATGAATTTTACAAAGTTTTGTTTTTTGTAACCTGCTTTATGATGAAGGAGCCGATTTCTTGATAAATGAGCACAGGGTAAGGGCAACAACGAGAATTTTACAAATATCACGCTGGACGCTGCAAAGGTGGTGCAGAAAATACTGACATACGGCTTTAAGTATCGCCTGGGTAGACTCTGTAGGCGTGGAAAAAGCCGAAATTATACATATCGCCGTTTATATCGAGATGTATTTCGTTATAAGTGACAACAGGGTAATATCCGTGGTAATTCTATCCGCCGATGTCCGGTACCTTGCCCCCGATCAACTGGAAGACTATGTAGTTGGCTGTTAACTCCGGTATCAAACCATTCTCCATCTGATCCCATACATCACTATCAAACACCCTTTGGTCATTGCATAACGTTACATGGCCGTCCTTATAGAGGGCGTTGACCGCATAATTCCTCTGTCTCTTGTGACTGATCTGGTCTTTGTGCCGGATTAAGTCGGTCATGTAGGGAATATGGGGGTCGAGCAGGTCAATTCTTTTTGCTGTTTCTTCGGGCATACCGACGCTACTGTTTTTGGGAGCTCTTGGGTCTATGGGAAGATAGGTATACCCCATACGCACCCATTGATTGTGTCCTTGTCCGTCTAAGGCATTGAAATTCTGGGGTAGCCTTCCCCAGGGCTTAGGGCTATTATAAGACTCAAACTTATAGAGTGGATTTTTATTCGAGGGACAGTAAAACACCCTCGGATCTGCTATGTACTTTCCTTCGTATAAAAGGGCCAGTTTCATGGGAAGCAGCTTCCCAGCGGGGTCAACAAAAAGATTCTCGCTTCGATACAAGGCATAAGAGTGAATTAAAAAGTAAGGATTAGTGTTTGTGTTGTTGGAGTTATATACCGGCATGCGATTCTCATTGTCCGATGTGTAAGCTGTTACGGCAAAGCCTATCTGTTTTACCTGGTTGGAACAGACAGCTCGCTTGGCGGCTTCACGTACCCTGTTCATTGCGGGCATAAGAATTCCCATCAAAAGAGCAATAATCGCGATTACTACAAGTAATTCGATCAATGTGAAACCAACTTTTTTCATAATGCCCTTTTCTTGCCAACAACTTTATCAATTGTGTATTTTCATTCAATATTCACGATCGTATTTCAGCTACCGCAACCAGAGTTCTTTCACTATCTTCTAACCATTAATTTTCGGGATAGACTTTGTCACCTATCTCGGGTCTTTCAAGCCGGTGAAGTGTGAAATGCATCAAGTCATTCAAATCAACCACATAATCACAGTTGTAATAGATATCTGGTTCGGGCTTTCTCTCGTTCAGAAACCGCCGATCAATCCCACTAAGCGACCATAGATTATTTTCATTAGTATTATAGGTCACAAACCTCTATAAGTAAGTCTTCCGGGATAAGTGCCGAGGTAAACAAAATCATTTGTCCTCATCAGTCTCCTTATCCTGAAAGCCAATTAATACAGAATATTGATTCCTGTTATCAAAGCTGTAAGGCAGTCTTTAACAGAGCTTACCTTTACAATATTTACTCCTCATTCCCGGATATATATAGCCGGATATCATCAATTAATATAGTACCCGTGCTACCGGTTGTGCCGGTCCTTTCAAAGCCAATGCTAAGCGTCATAACATTGCTAAGATCAATGTCAAAAGCCGCAAGGTCAATATTCCACTCCTGCCAGGTTGCCTGCTGCAAGTTACTTGGTTCACCATCATATGTCACCTTGACGCCGTTAAGCTTCACGTACATTTGTTCTGTAGAAGAATTGTATGGGCCGCCGTAGAACCACAGTGATAATACCTGAAAATTATCTACGGTCCAATCCTTGTCAATCGCCAGGTCATCAAGGTTCACCGTAGCTTCTGAATAATATGCAGTGCTGTTGTTGTAGACTAATGGAACTGACTGCCCACCACCATGAGCTTTCTGAGTCTCAAGAGAGCTTCCTATAACATAACCTATGGTGGCTCCGTTAACGGATGGATTCTCATAGCCGTCTATCCATGTATAATAGACCAAGTTGCTGCCCTGCTCCTCAACCGGTATATCATTGTAGCTTTCGAAATTGTCCACCACAATATAGTCAGCTACTGTAAACTCCCAGACAACACCTTTCCAGGGGCTATTTGGATCAATATCATTGACCTCATCAATCCTCCAGTAGTAGGTTTTGCCTAATTCAAGGGACTCTGGATAATAGCTGCAAGGGTCCTGGTTGCCTTTGAATTCGGGCCAGACTGCGATGTCGTCGGCATTTTTAATATTGTTGGCATCACTGACAGCATTGGGATCTGTGCCGAAGTACACATCATGGGAGGCTGCACACACACCCGGCACCCAGACAAGAGCAGGACCATCAGTCGTCCGTTCCACTGTATCCAGATTGGCCGGGGTCGGATTCCAGGCAAGCTCCGGGTCGAGCATTCTGCCCGTCACCGTGGTCTGACTTGGATCCGTGGTATAGGTCGCATCTACTATGCCCACGCCGCCATAGGCGACAATCCAGCCCCTCTTAATATAGTCGTTTACTGTTGCGGTATAATCGCCAGGTAAGGTCAATACACCTTCTGTAATATCCATTAGGGGGTCCCCGTAAATTTGCTCCGGATCACGGAGATTACCAGCGTTAATAGTCCCACCATATAAGTATAAGCGAGCGACGCCAGTAGTTCTCGATGCATTACCCTGCGCCAATTTGATGTTATCTTGAACGTTAATAACGCCGCCGTACATATATAGAGTACCTGTCCCATATGTCGCAATCTCAAGGTCGGTTGAGTTACCCTCGAAGTTCATCGTTCCGCCGTACATATATACCACACCATTACCACTTGCATTTTTCCCGATTTCGATTTTTTCATAAATGTTCAGCTCACCGCCGGTCATAATGAGAGTACCCGAGCCGTTCATTCCAACCCAAAGTCTTCCATTCAGCGAGCTTGCGGTTCCGCCGCTCATAACGAAAACGGCGTTGCTATCGGATGGCTCTCCTATGCGAATATGCCCCCCAGTAGTAAGTGTACCTCCAGTCATGGTTAAATAACTGTTACTGTTAACATACACAGTCTCGCATTCAGCAGCCACAGAGGAGTCAATGACGCAATTTGCATCTGGAAGCTCGGGGAGATTAATTTGAGCCGTATCTGCAGCGGTGGGTACACCATCGGGATCCCAGTTCTCCGGGACATTCCACAAGGCCCCCTCCCCACCATTGTCCCACAGATATGTGGCGGCTGGAGCGTTGCCGGTTAATATTAATACAAGTACGAACGAGATTAAATAGTGCACTTTTTTACACATAATACACCTCCTCAAACAATATCCAGTTAATAAAATACACCATAACTATACATTTGACGGGCAATAGTCTTTTATAACCGCGGACGCAGTCATGCTTACATAAATCACTGCCGTCAAAAATAGCACTTCACACATGTTCTCACTACCAAAGACATACTTCCAGGCTGCCATATAAACTGATTAATCTGACCGTTTGCTGGCAAGATACCGCTCTTTAGATCGACATTTCCCCTTTGCCATGCTTTGGCAAACTCCTGAATACCTTAATTCCAATAATAGCGAAATCTCATTTGGATTTCAACAATTTTCCGGCATATTCAATACTCCAGGCTGTAAAAACGAGGAAAAGCACATGTAATTATGCCGAAATGGAAATATATCCCTGTAATAGATATACCGGGGAAAATCAGAAAACGACTCGAGCGATTTGTGAGACTCTATTGGGTACGGCAATCGCCGCGACCACGGTCATATATCATATCTTCCTTCTTGATTTCCAACATTTTCTCCACGACAACATAGAAGTGTAGGCACAAAGATTGCATCCGACTACCTCTAAACTCAAACGCGAAGATAGATATGAATATTTGTATCTGATGACATGGTAAAACTACAGCTAATAAAATCTCTTACGGGGGCCATTATCGACCAATTTATTTCGGAACATTCCAAGTGAAGCCGCTTTTCTACTCCGGATACGGTAACTTGTGGGATTCGTCGGGCGGCGGTTTTTGGTGAGTAGTTTGCGTTGTTCACTCTTAGACATGAGAACACGCTGATAATAACAATTGCCAAAATGTTGCAAGTCTTTCTTATATGAAATCCTTGCTCAAACTGTTATTCATGCGGTCCACATCAATTACTAAATTTATACCTCGAATTTTGCTTGTTGCCTGCATCTTATGATTTACCCATACCGGATACGTGTTCGTACAATTGAGCGTACGTATAAGGCTTCAGTCCCAGGTGCTGAACATGAGTAAAAGTCAACTCAAGCATTTTCATATTCGGATCAAATTTCTTAAGGGACCATGGATGCCAGATCAGAGAGACGAATGATTTACCTGTCTGGAGTGCTCTATCCAGAAAAACTCTGTTCACTTCGAATTCATCCTTTGGAGTTTTGCAGAAACCATCCGGTATTGCTTCCGGAAAAGGCGAAGGCCACAGTGTGAGCCTTCTTGGCCCCCACCGGTTATGGTTCTTAAGCAAATTCTCATGCCAGCCGTGGCCGGGCAGTTCCCAGATGTCGGGGAAAAATTCGTCTTTGTAGTTGAACGGCTCATTCAGAAGGGCCGGGAGCGAATAGTCTGGTCCCCAGAGAAAACTGCTGACATACAGAATGCCTGCTTCCCGAAGCAATTCCAATGTTTCTGCTTCGCCTTTAAGGGCATTGTCGAAACCACAACCCGGCCGCAAACCAATGCAGGGCTGCTCAAAGACACGCTCGATAACCTCTTTTCCTTTGAAGATTTCCTTTCGTCGTTCATTCAACGACACAGCCGAGCCACAGAACTCGTTGTCACGCAGCATCTGATGTGTATAGGTGTGTGTGGCAATCTCGAAAAGAGGATCATCCAGAAGTTTGCGATATTCGGCGGGATTGGCATCGAGAGTCTTACCCAGGATGAAGAATGTTGCCGGCATCTCGAATCGCTTGTGGACCTCCACGATCTTACGACATGCCGCGAGACAGTCCGGCGACTCAGTATCATAGGCTGCGATATAACGAGTTTTCTTTTGCTTGGTGCCTTGAACTTTTGCCTGGCAGGACAGAACACCCGCTCCGATTCCGCATACAACGGCCGACCTGATAAAGTCTCTTCTGTAAATACTGTGCATTTTACTCTCCTCTAATATACATCTTTGCGAGATTCAATTATATGAACTCGGTGACAATAAACCTTGCAGCGCTCAATTACTTATATCTTTCTATGGCTTTATCTTCCAAGTATGTTCGCCCTCGCGGCAAGAATAACGAATCTCTTGTAATATTCCGAGCGGCTTACTGTTTGATTATCCAGAAAAAGGAGCCGATTAACATCGCCACTGCTGCCCAACCGGCGGCAAAACCAGCAATGCCAACAAGGCTCGGTTTGGGGATTTCAAAATCAGGATGCTTAAACCAGATTCGGCGCGGGGCTGGCACGATTCCATCAGGAAGAGTAAAAGGTCTGGTTTCCGGTTCGTTGGGAGCAATGGGAGTCCGCAGGCATTCATAGAAGCGGTCCAGTTTTTTCTTCTCAACCGGTTTAGTGAACAGACTGACAACAATAGCTGTGACGAAGCCGGCAGAGATGTATAAAATCATTTGCCAAGGCAGATAAAGCTTGCCTTCAAACAACATAAAGGCAGGCAGTTTACCTGCCAGTGTCGCGTTGAAGTCCCACAAGACCGTACCGAATATCTCGACCCTGCTTGTAAAAAGCAGCACTACAAAGCTCAACAGAGTCGATGTCCAGGCAGCTATCGATGTAGCACGCCGCCAGAAAAGTCCCAGCCAGAACGGAATTGCCATCATTGCCGAGACTTTCCAGAATATTTCAAGGCCTTGTACAACGCTTTCCAGGTTGAACGCAAAGAAGACACCAGCTACAACAACAACTCCTGCGACAATACGTCCGACGATAGTGTAATGCCTGTCAGACTTATCCTTCACCAGAATAGAACGATAAATATTTTCGGTAAACAGCGCTGACGAAGCGACCATAAAAGCATCGCAGGAGCTCATTACAGCAGCCAGCATTGAGGCAATAAACAAACCGATAAGTCCGGGCGCTATTTTAGGCAGCAGGCTGTGAGCCATAAGACCGTACACATGGTCGACATCGACATCCCTACCGGCATACAGTCCAACTGCACAGAGTCCTGTAAGTACCCATGCAATAGTACAGATCCGCTTGAACAGAATGCCGCACATCACACCAACACGACCCTCCATTTCGGTTTTACCCGCAGCGGCTATGCCCATGCTGTGGGGTTGGGTTACCCAGCCGAGCAGGGCGTTGAACGCGATGACCGCAACATAAAACGCTGTGATTTCGTCTGGAGCAACGATCTTGAACATATCCGGGTTCTGTATACTCTCGCGCAGGCCCGCCATCCCCCCGACAGCTGACAGGGCGAAAGGCAGAATCATAAAAGAAAGAACAATCGTAAGTATCCCTTGGACGAAATCTGTCAGAATCGCGGCACTTAGGCCGCCCGCGATACCGTAGATAATGAAGACAACGGTCATTGCACAGATGGCGATGTTTGGATTGATTTGCCCGCCCGATACAGCCGTGATCATTGCGCTGCTGCCCTTGAGCATCACGCCGATATTCACCATCAACTGCAGCATTCCCACCACGGCATACAGGCCTGCGACACCCCGGTCATATCTGGCGGAGAAATAATCTCCGATGGTGACCGCTCGCATCCGTCTGAATATGGGAGCCAGCAGCCAATAGAAGGGCGTTGCAAACAGCCACAGCCATTGGTACCAGATACCCGAGACACCGGAACGATAGGTTTTCGCGGCGACACTGACAGCCTGGTCGGAATGGGTGCCGGCGCCAAACGTGAAGAACATCATCATTACCTTGCCAAACTTTCGGTCACCGATGAAGAAACTGGCGGCGTTGCGTACACGCTTAGCGGCTGATACCCCGATTACCGCAATCACTGCAAGATAGAAAATTAAGACTAACCAGTCAATCCAACTGACTCCAAACATTATCTCATAATCCTTTTCCCCTTTGTTGCCGCACCCGCATTTTCAGATAAAACTACTCTTTCTGTTGATTGCCTTCTGCACTTAAATATGCCTGAAGTTGTTCCATGCGTAATAGATAAGTATATCGGATTTGACATCGACGGCAACGAAACAGTGGTCTTTGTCGTCGAAAAAGGCAAAAAAGATATGTTCACAACCTTGAGAACGGATATTGACCAGATGAAGTAATCCTATGGCGCTTGACAAGCGCTTACAGCGTTGTAATATCGGTTCACGTAAAAGAATATTTTGAAAGAGGATGGCGTACGACATATAGTAAAAGAGTAATGTATGTAAATAATGTGATTCAGAACCCGATTAACATAGGTCAGATGATTAGAGTGGATATGAGAAGCTCATTGCAGGATATGCTCTTCGCGTTATGTATTGTGATTTCAGTTTGTCCGATAGTTAGTGCTGATGATGGATACGACCTCTGGATGTCCTACAAAAAGCTGGATGATGTAAGGATATTGAAAGAATACCAACAGGCTTTTTCTTCTATTGTAATCCAGGGCGATTCTGATACGCTCCGCGTTATTCGAGAGGAAGTGAAAAAAGGACTCAAGGAACTTTTAGGAGTCGATCTGCCTATACGCAGTACACTTACTAAAAGTAGTGCTCTTGTCATTGGCACACCGAAACAGTCTCACATTGTACAAGAATTAGACTTGTCCAATGAGCTGGCGGCTTTAGGGCATGAAGGGTACTTGATTCGGTCGATCAGGGTCAATGATATTCCATACATAATCATCACTGCGAACGAGAATATAGGTCTTTTGTATGGTTCTTTTCATTTATTGAGACTTATGCAAATCGGAAAGTCCCTCACGGACGCAGACATCTGCTCCAAACCTCGAATTCAATACCGACTTTTGAATCACTGGGACAATCTGGATGGGTCAATAGAGCGAGGTTACGCAGGTAAGTCGCTGTGGAAATGGAATGAGCTGCCGGAGACAATAGATCCGCGATATAGAGATTACGCAAGGGCGAATGCTTCTATCGGCATCAATGGGACGGTGGTGAACAATGTTAATGCCAACCCTCTTTTCTTAACGGCTGATTATATCACTAAACTCAAGGCACTGGCCGATGTGTTCAGACCGTATGGCATCAGGCTATTTCTCTCCATTCGCTTTTCGTCTCCGCTTCGGCCGAGTTCTAATAAATATAGTCGACGGGGCGGCATTGGTACTCTTGAAACGGCCGATCCTTTGGAGCCTGATGTCCGACGTTGGTGGAAAGACAAAGTAAAAGAGATTTATCAATCGATTCCCGATTTTGGCGGATTTTTGGTAAAGGCCAATTCCGAGGGTATGCCCGGTCCGCAGGATTATGAAAGGTCCCACGCCGATGGTG
>Ga0209636_10003688_pt1 | contig 15639 bp, 17 predicted proteins | sample DeeMarSWOR152_54_FD_187464 | JGI IMG/M metagenome (GOLD analysis project Ga0209636, IMG submission 187464) | Marine sediment microbial communities from White Oak River estuary, North Carolina - WOR-1-52-54 (SPAdes) (version 2) | ecosystem: Environmental > Aquatic > Marine > Intertidal zone >...
AACGCCTAACGCTTGCTTCGCCATTGCGGCTTGATACGAGTTTCGCGGTGACTGATTGTGCTCCGCGTAGGGGATTGTTGAGGCACATATCCCAAGCGTTGTGTAGGTTGCAATTTCCACATGTGTATGCTCTGGAGTTGCCTCTTCCAAGCTTATGGCAACGTAGGCATTTTCCTCTTCTTCAGCATCCAAATACTCAGTTATGCCGTTCTTAACAAGGTCTTCCCATGACCATTCTCCAGAGAACATCTTTTCGACGTGCTCCGGTTGGAGTTTTGGAACACCGTTTTCAACTATTATGAGAGAGCGTCTTACCCTTCCAATATCGCAGTTGACGTATATCTCTTCTCTCTCACCGTAAATTTTTGAGAAATTGGCTATGTTCACTTCGCTTGAGATTTCACCCCTTCTTCGTCTTTCCCTGAATTCCCATGTCAGTTCTTTTTGGGAAGCGCAGTATCCTATTATGTTTCCGTCGACGAAAACTTTTGCTCCTGAACGTCTTAGGGTTTCGTTTGCTTCATGTGCAGGTACTACGCCCATGCTATGAAGTATCTGTTTTATTTTCTCTGGGTTTACCCCTACCGAGATGCACGCTGACAATGCTAGGTTTTTGACCAGGCCACAATTTGAGCCTTCTGGTGTTTCGTTTGGGCATAGACGGCCCCAATGGGTTGGATGTAAGTCTCTGGCTTCAAAGTTCGGTTGACTTCTGCTTAATGGCGATTGCAGTCTGCGTAGGTGGCTTAAAGTTGATACGTGGTTTGTCCTATCTAGAAGCTGAGTTATACCTACTCTTCCCCTTCCCCAATTTCCGGTGGCAAGTGCATGTTGAAGTCTTTCGGTTATTATTCCTGGGCGGACAGCTACTGAAACGGTTATTATTGGTCCCTTCACGCCTATGCGTTCAAGTTGATATTTTATGTCTCTGCAGAGGTTTCTGAAGGCTACTCTGAAGAGGTCTGCAAGCAAGGGCCCTGCAAGTCTTAGCCGCTTGTTTTTGAAGTGGTCTTTGTCGTCTGTTTTTCTCTTTCCAAGTTTTAGTTCAATCACCCTGCACGCCATTTCGCCCAAGAATAATGCTTTGTCTCTTCTGCTTTCGCTTGTTCTGCCGATGTGTGGTAGAAAGTTTTTGTTTGTGGCTGTTTCAGCCTTCTGTATGCGGTATTCTTCAACTTGGCCATGAGCGACACGGTTTCCGATAAACAGAACAGCGTCTCTTACTGCGTCTATGCCTATGGCCTTCTCGAATGAAGGTTCTAGTTCTCTCTGTATCTCTTCTTCGAGAGAGACTGCTTCAGCTATTTCCTTGTCGGATTCCAAGCCTAAAGCATGCATCAATATGACAAAGGGAATACTAGTAGGCACGCCGGGCATGGAAACGTATATGGCTCCGTCCGACTTTAGCTTGAGCTCTATTCTTGCTCTAAAGCCAACAGTCGTAGAGAATATCTTCGCTTGATATACAGGCTTTGTTCCTTTCGTGTCTATGTCCACGATTATGCGGTTCGGAGCCAAGTCTTCCATGGCTACTATTACTCGTTCTGAACCGTTCACTATGAAGTACCCGCCTGAGTCGTCTGGGTCCTCACCGCAAGCTATTAGTTCTTCTCCTGAAAGCTGTGATAGGAAGCAAAGCTTCGACTTCAGCATTACTGGAATGTTCCCGATGTAGACGAGCTCTGTGTCTTGTTCTCTGCCGTCTATCACAGGGGTCATTTCAAGGGCTATTGGAGCCGCGTATGTTAGGCTGCGGAGTCTTGTCTCTAAGGGATAGATTTCATGTTTTGTGCCGTCCACCTCTGTCACGTACGGACCGGTTATTCTGGTCTGCGGATCTATCATCCAAACTTGGCCTAACTTCACCTTGTATGGACATTCGGGAACTTCTATTGAAATTTCACCTACTTCATCAATTACTTCTTGAAGGCCGTGGTCTATGAACTCGTTGTAAGAGTCAAGATGTTGGCGGACCAAGCCTTTTTCCTTAAAGAAGGCGTTTAGAAGAAAATGCGTATCCTCTTTTGAAAAATCAGCCAATTCTAACAAGCCTCTCGAAACTTTACGTTTAAAAACACATAGATAGGATTATGCGACGCGGGTTTTCTCAAACTTTTAATTTCCTCCGACTGTTGGGTCATCCAACTCGAAAAATTGGTCTCCAATCTTTTAAAGAGCTAGAGACGTAACTGCACAGCTCTCTAATAAACTTTTTTGTATCTTATTTCACCTTTCGCGTATTTTAAATGGTTTACTTAGGCTCGTCAACACAAAGTATTTGTTATCGGCAACGGTTGTCCTGTGTCGAAAAGGAGTACGGGAATAAATCTTGGAGCAGAAATTTAAAGCGTTGATTGTCTGGCTTATCTTGAATGGAAAAGCAGAGAAATCCTTAGAGTTGCTCGCTGAACATTATGGTGTTGATATGCCCGAGATAAAGGTGGGCTTACCTAAAGCCCATAAAAAGAAGACTCTCGGATGCTACAACGCGAAAAACAAGACAATTTTTGTTTTGAACGGTGACACGCTTAAGGAACCATTCATCATTCTACACGAGTTTTACCATCACCTTAGAACAACTTTAGACGCAAAACATAAGGGAACCGAAAGGTACGCAGATGACTTTGCAAAGAGATTCATACAAGCATACAAGTCGACGGCAACTAAGGTTTTGGGAAATAATTAATAAGAAAGATTCGAAAGTCTTGTGTGCGGCGGTAGCCAAGCCAGGTCAAAGCTTGAAAAGCGACATTTGCGTTATGTGGATGAAGATTGGTAACTTTTAGGTCCTTTTGGTTGCTTTTGGTTGTTTTTTGTTGTTTTTGGTGTTTGTTCTCTCTTTTACAGACATCTATAGCCCTCCTTTTCCACAGTCAAGTTGGCGAGTCAAACGTTGTGAAAGTTGTCGTAGGCTAACCAGCATAAAGGAAACGCTTGATGAGCTCTATTTCTTCCGTTAGTTTCGGAAGGAACTTTTTGGATCGATATTTGAGCATTTCGTGGAATTTTCCTTTTGTTTTTTCGCCCTTGAGCCATTTTTGGATGTGTTCGCGCTCTCGTGGGGTCAGGATTCTTTGTCTCATGTCTCTACTGTTATAGTAGAAAGCGTTATAAAGGTTACACTACTATTACAGTAGAGGAAATGGATACGTTCGAGCGCGCGTGTAGTAAGGCTGGAAGGGTTCGGATTCCAAAACAGGTTTTAGGATCAGATGATCGAGCCATAGCCAAGGCTTTTCTGCGTGGCTTGTTTAGTGCGGATGGTTCTTCGGTTTTCAGAACAGTCGGGGTTCTCGCGTTGAGATTCAGGTTAAGAGTCAGAGGTTAAGGGATGATTTCGTTTATCTGACTGGTCGGCTCGGTTTCTCGTCTCGTTCATATGAGTGTATTTCTCTTAGAGGTGAGAATAAGGCTCCGCTTCAGGTTGCAGACACTACGCAATCAGGCCAATGTATAAGATGGATGGAGGAGGTTGGATCGCTTAAGGATTCCCATAACCAACGTTATCAATATTGGAAAAAATTAATAGAAAGGAAGAGATAGTTTCTGAAACGAGGTGCAGGGGTAGCAGAGCCTGGTCAATCCTCACAGAGGGGCTATATGCGCGGGCCAGTTTTAGTTTTTCCATTGGTTGAATTTCTTGATGTGGGTGTCGCATAGAGAACCTACTTCTTTCATCCATTGTTTAACTGCGTTTCTTGAACAAAGGTTGGCGTTGTAGAATGATCCTGTCGATTTCCAAGTGAACCCTTTCTTGATTCGTTTGGCGTCGCATGTGTTGAATGAAAAGCCTATTTTCGATGCAAGAGCTACGAATTGGTCTCTGAGCACTTTGCTCCTGACCATTAGGTCGACACGAGAGGAGTTATCTTTCTTTCGAATGCTGAAACATCCATCTGAGCTGAATAAACCTCTTAGGAATGCCTCAATGATTTTAGAATCTGTGGCTGAAAGTATAGGTTTAGGCATTTGAACGGTTTCTGCTTTTTTGCCGTTTGGAAAACCATATTTTAGGAAAAAATGGACTGCTTGTTTTTGTCCACTTCTGATCGTGAATGTGTTTTCTCTTATTCTGACGCTGGGTTCTACACCTAGAACATTACGAGCTAACTCTATTATGTGTTGGACCAAAGTTTCGGCGTTTAGGTTGCATCTTATTCCCCAAACTCCGCATGATACGTAACCGTCTCCTGCGTGTAAGCCTAAGAGTTCAGCCACCTGTTCATCGATTATCGCTTTGGGAGAATGATAGGTGATAGGTTTACCTCTGCCGATTTTTGATGGAATGACAATTGAGGGTGGCATCGCTTTTAAGGTAGCCTTGTTCCATTTATAAAGCGTTGGTCGACGTCCGCTAGCCTTAAATTGCAAATATTCAATTTGAACAGTTGGGCGGCGGTAGCGAAGCCAGGTCAAACGCGAAGGACTCAAGATCCTTTCCCGTAGGGGTTCGCCGGTTCGAATCCGGCCCGCCGCACCATATTTTTAGATGAATGAGTATTAAGTAGGGGATGGGGGGATAGTATTGCAGTGGAATGAGACTCTTGTTTTTAAACTCCGTATTGTGAGGGATGGACTTGAGGGGGACTGGTGTTCGGTGGGTTGTTTTTGCTGTTGCTGCCGCTTATTGTTATGAAGGTGAAAGTAAAGTTACAGATATTGACATTTTGGTTAAGGGTGTGGATTTGTAGAAGGCTAAAGCCGTTTTGAGGAATGTTGAGGGTGTTGATGTTGTGGCTGATTTGAAAATAAATGTGAACGGGGAATCTTGCCTGTTTTTCACGGATGGGGAAATTGAGGAAAAGATTCAGTGGAGAAGACTTCTTGACGTGGAAGTCCCAGTCGTACCTGTCGAAGACAACATAGTATTCAAGGGGATTCTCCAAAGAACCGAAAAACAAGGCAAACACGACATAGAAGATATACAGCATATGGTGGCGAATGAAAAGGTAGATTCAGAATGTTTTGATAGAAGATTCGGAAATATCGTGCTGAGAAAAGGGGTAAACCTCTGCTAAAGTTTCTGGGAATTTTTAGTAATCTTTAAACCGTCTGGAATTTTGGCTTCTACTTTTTAAAAAATCAAGGTAGAAAAAATGTATTTTTAGGTAAATGCATATATTTATCCGTGTGACTAAAAACTTTCACAAACCACGTCTCTAAGGCGAAAGTGATGACACTTATCGACGAGATAAACAGGCTGAAAAAAGAGAAGAGCGCAGTAATTTTGGCCCACAATTATCAACGACCAGAGATTCAAGACATCGCAGATTATATTGGGGACAGCATAGGGCTAAGCAGAAGGGCCATGGAAGAAAAAGAGGCAAGAATCATAGTTTTTTCAGCCGTAGACTTCATGGCTGAATCAGCAGCAATCCTAAATCCGGACAAAAAAGTGTTGTTGCCAACTTTGGGTGCTCGTTGTCCCATGGCTCAGATGCTTACCGTTGATGAGATTAAGAGATGGAAGGTGCATTACCCGCTTGTGCCCGTGGTTTTGTATGTAAACACTTTGGCCTCAGCCAAAGCCTACTGTGACATATGCTGCACTTCAGCAAACGCTGTAGAAGTCGTAAATTCTCTAGATGCCGAAACTGTGCTTTTCGGACCAGACCACAATTTAGCTGAGTACGTCCATAGGAAAACTGGAAAAACCGTTATTCCAATCCCTGAAAGAGGCTTTTGTCCAACTCATCTACTTTTCCAGCCTGAGGACGTGCAAGTGCTTGAAACGAAGCATCCAAACGCGATTGTTATGGTTCATCCGGAATGCACTGTTGAGATGCAGAACGTGGCTGATTTTGTTGGAAGCACGTCGCAGATGTGTAGATATGCGAGGGAAAGGAACGCTGAAACCATTATCGTAGCCACCGAAGAGGGAATTATGCACCGTTTAATGAAGGAGAATCCTGGAAAACAGTTTATTTTAGCCTACGAGGATGCTGTTTGCCCAAACATGAAGTTAAACACTCTTGAGAGGCTTTACACGGCCTTAAAAGAAGAGAAACATTTAGTCACTGTCCCAGAACCAGTAGCGAAAAGGGCCCGTAAAGCCCTAGAAAAAATGTTTGAGTTAAAAAATTAAGAGGCTAGGCTGGAACAAACATAGTCTTAAGTGTTTTTACTCCTCTTTTTGCAGATAATTCGTCGTTAAGTTTCCTAATTTCAGCGGCGTCACCCTTTACAGCTATTGCTTCTAAACAGTCTCGTTCGCTTAAGTGAATGTGCATGGTTGAACAGATTATATGCGCGTAGTGATGCTGTACATTGGTGAGTATGCTCTCAAGTCCTCTAACTTCATGGTCATAAAGCATCATCAAAACTCCAGCGTGAATTCCCTTCTCTTCTTGAAGCCCTCTCCTCTCGGAAACAAACATCCTAACCGCGTCCTGAACCGCCTTGGAACGGTTTTCATAGCCCATCTTGCCGATTATCTCATCAAAATCCTTTAACAGGTCTGGTGGAAAGGTTACGCCTACCCTTATTATTCTTGCCATATCGTTCACAGACTAGATTTAGAGAGTTTAGCCATAAAGTTTTTATGCAAAGACAAGTATTACTTTTTTCAAAAAAAGTGTTACCGAGGAATAATGATGCACATTCCTGACGGTTTCCTAAGTCCAGCAATTTGTGTCTTAATGTATGCAATTTCTATAGCCTTTCTGATCTGGTCTTGGAGGAAAGCAAGATTCACATATTCACGATCTCTTGCCCCTTTATTGGCGGTTTCAAGTGCCTTTGTTTTCGCGGCGCAAATGATAAACTTTCCAATTTTGTATGGAACAAGCGGACATTTGGTAGGGGGCACTTTTCTTTCAGTAATTTTAGGACCCTATGCGGCGATTCTAAGCATGACAGTTGTTTTGATGATGCAAGCGTTGTTTTTTGCAGACGGCGGCATATTCACGTTTGGAGCAAACGTCTTCAACATGGCGGTTATAGGCGGACTGAGCTTTTTCCTAGTGAGATTTCTTACGAAAGATCCAAAAAGAAGCGGTCGGTTTTTCTTAAGCATTTTCATAACGTCATTGGCATCCGTAGTGCTAGGAGCATTAGCCTGCGGGTTGCAGATAGGCTTTTCTCCATTTTTTTCAGAAGCTGGAGGAGTAGCGGTTACTGTTCCAGCAATGCTGTTTTGGCATGTATTAATCGGGTTAGGCGAAGCGGCAATAACAGCCACGCTCATATCTCAACTATACAGATTGCACCCCACAGTTCTTAGTGGTTTAGCAATCCTTGGAGGTAGACTAGAGTGAAAAGATACCTTAAGGCACTAATCCTCATACTAGTCTGCCTAGCAGTTTTGATACCATTTGCTTCAAACTGCCCCGACGGATTAGAAAAAGTAGCTGAAACTCTTGGAATAGAAGAGCATACACCTACATGGACGGGTTTAATGCCTGATTACACTTTGCCAACGATTGACGACCCCTACGTTTCGACACTTCTCGCTGGCACTTTCGGGATCTTCTTGGTTTTGGGAGTTGCGTTTGCGCTCGGGATAGCAGTAACCAAGCCAGACAAGCGATAGTCATGCAAGGTTTAGAGAGGACAATGAAAAAATTTAACTATGTGGAAACGCGAATTTAACTTTGAAACTGCTTTACATGGAATTTTGAAAAAGTGTCGGCGAGGTAAGCGAAGAGATGAGCGGTGAACACGAACGACTTATATCCGAGGAAGATGAAGAACTGAGGCGTATTAAAGAAAAGAAGTTAAGGGAACTTATGGGGCTGAGGGAGAAGAAGCAGGAAATGAGCGCAAAACCAGTTCACGTGACAGATTTGGACTTCAACGAGACGGTCAATAAACATTCGTTGGCTTTAGTTGATTGTTGGGCATCATGGTGTGCTCCATGCGTGGTCATTGCCCCGATAATTGAAGAGTTGGCTAAGGAACATGCTGGACGTGTTCTAGTTGGAAAGCTTAATGTTGACGAAAACCCTAGAACTGCAGGGCGTTTCCAAATCTTCGGCATCCCAACACTGTTAATAATGAAAAACGGAAAGGAAGTTGACAGAATTGTCGGACTGGTCCCAAAAAACCACATCGAAGCACGCCTAAAAAAACATTTGGAGTAAGACCCTATGGATGTTCCAGAACGCAGAGTAATAGGCGCACTGCTACTTCTCTTAGGTGTTTCTTTTCTAGCCGTGGGCATATACACAGGTCAGTTAGACGTAATAGTGGATATGCTGAAGACGGCTTTCAGATCAGTTACAACCTGAAACTCTTAAATTAACATGGCATATCTTGCAGAGTTAATCATGGTTTGGTAAGTGATCAAAATGAGTCCGACAATTGAGAGTGGAGGCGGAGAAAGGGAGGCAGTTTTAGAGGCAGCTAAATTCATGTTGATTGCTGCGAGAACGGCTCCAAAATCAGGTGGTGTGGATGATGTTCTGACCTTGATTGTTTATGGCGACAAGAAAGAAGCTGTTACTGAAAAGATGGAGAAGATAGGTGAAGAGCGAAAAATTAAAGGCTTCGGGCGGGATGCGGAAAATGTTAGGGACTCTGAGGCAGTCGTTTTAATTGGGGTTAGAGGAAACAAGAGCTTCGGATTTGACTGTGGGGCATGCGGCTACAACAGCTGCAAAGAATTCAAGGAAGCTCAGAAAAGATCTGGTGAAGATTTCATTGGACCAACATGTCTTTTCAAGACTCTAGACCTTGGAATAGCCTTAGGCTCAGCCGTAAAGATCGCAAGCATGTTAAACATTGATAATCGTGTAATGTATCGCGTTGGCACAGCCGCATTAAAACTGAATTTGCTGCCTGAAGCGACAGTTATTATGGGGATTCCGGTTTCAGCCAAAGGCAAGAACATTTACTTTGACCGTTCTAAGTGAGCTGTTTCTGGGTTTAGCTTTTCATTTTCTCATACATCTTCTCTAACGTCCAGCGGATGCTTGATTTGAGCTCCCTCAAACGGTCGGCATCAAAATTTCTAATCTGTATTTCATGAACCATGTCGCCTTCGCGAACAATGTTGTATGAGAAAATCTTGTCTTGCGTCATCTGTCCAGTTCTTGCTAGTTCGTTGTCTTTTTCCTGCATTTTTACCAAAACTCTTTCAACGAGGAATTGAGTGAAAGGCGGAGTGTTGATGTTAAAGTTTTTGTCTTCGGCGAACACAACGCGTAACGAATCTTCACTGACGTAAAGGTTTGCTAGAAGCTCACCTGTAACGGTCTTTAGCGGAATAATGTTTTCATATTCTGCTGGAGATTGAGGAGACGGCTGAGCTATCACCTCTTCCTCTGGTGGCAAAGCTTCTATTGCAGTGTGTGCCTTTGCGATTTCCGCACGCTTAAACCCTTTTTCCAACAATGTGGAGTTTACCACTTCAAGCATCAATAGTAGTTCATTAAGTTCAGATTCCAATTCTTCAACTTTTTTCTCAATTTTTTTCTTGAACGCCACAAGTTTCTTTGTTTTTTCCGCTTCTTGAGACATAACCTTCACAGTTCTATTTTAGAAGCTTTTCCCTTATCAAACCTTTGACGCATAAACCAAGATTCAAGCCAATAGTCAGGCGAGTCTTGTAATTGTATGTTTTTCAGAATCAATTTCTGGATCTAAAATGGGTTTAAGTTCAACCTTCAGCTCCTTTCTAAGGAATTTTTCAAACTCCTCGAAAACGGGGCTACCTGTGTAGTTTAGTTTGAAGCCTAAGTTTTTTCCTTCTAATACTGGGCTTAGGTTGTAGAGGGCTATTCTCTTGGAAAAGTCTGGATTCTCAAAAATTGCATTAACCAAAGTTTTCGGTGGTGTTTCTGAGAGCAGGCAAGCAGTGTAGGAAGCCTCCACAACACGGTAAGATAAGCCCTCTTGAACAACACACTTTCTATTTGCAGCTATTCTTCTGAAGGATGAAGGATTAATATTTCTAGTCCAAAGAAAATTGTGATATTCATTTCTGATTTCAATCCAGTCGTCTTTTTCAGAGCTTTTCCAACCATGAGACCTGCATAAGTCTTTAAACCTTTCAAGAATTTCCCAAATCTTAGACATCTTCATCTTTTAATCACTAGGCTTTTTTGTGGTAGTATCTTCTAGAACAATATTCTACTCAACCATGAATTTAAGCTTATTTGTCAGTTTGTTCGCAAAAATGCAGGATAAACATTCTTTAAATTGAAAATTTGTAGGTAAAAAATGTGTTTATCGACAATTTCACGGAAAAAATCCAAACATGATTTTGACGGAAAAACGGAATTTTTCTACAATTTTCCGACGACAAATAATAAATGAGCATAAACAGATTTGTTATATAAAAGGGCGGAAACATGTCTTGAAGGTGAAGAACAGCGCTCTCACTCTGGATGCCACTGATTTAGAGATTTTGGAGGCTCTGCAGAATGATGCTAGGCAAACGTACACGGCCATAGGTAAACGTTTAGGAATAGCTCACTCAACCGTTTACGACAGAATGAAAAGAATGGAACAGTATGGAGTAATCGAGAAATACACGGCTATCATAGACACTGATAAGATCGGAGCTAAAAACATCACAGCCCTAATGACTGTTTTCACGGACCCAAAAGAAAGTGAGAGGGTTGCAGAGAAATTATGTGAGGCACCACAAGTTCTGGAGGTTTACACGTCCCTCTCAGAGGAACTGCTAATAATAGCAAAGGTTGTTGCAGAAAGTCAAGAGAGCCTACACACGTTCATCGCCAATTCAGTTGCCCCCTTACCTGGAGTTTTGAGAATCCGCACATCAATAGTCACGAAAAAGTTTAAGGAAGCTCGGTTTTCAATGGTTAACGATCCAAAAAGTTAGTATTTATGAAAGAGAAACATGATGGAATGGGAGAAAACAAGCTTTGAAAGAAGAAAAGACCTCAAGAATTCTCAGAACCCTTCCAAGGGAAAAAGCATTCTACTTTTTCACCTCCATCGGAAACTACACAGGCGAGAGCGCGATTTCATTTAGAGAGTTTATGAATAAAATAAATGAAGTGAATGTGAAGTCCTTAGAGTTTCACCTTTACCGAGGGGATTTTGAAAAGTGGATAGCTGAAACTCTAGAGGACCAAGAACTAACAAGGGAAATAGAAAGTCTTCGGAACCAGAACTATTCCGGAACCGCACTTAAGGAACAACTCTACGACATACTGACTAAACACTACGAGAAAATAATCAGCAAGTTTTAAGTTTATAGCTAGATTCTGTTTAAAATTGCCGAGGTAAATCTGGTTTCTGTATTGAAAAAAGCAAGGGCGAATCAATTAAAGCACGTGCACTAGTAAATTCGTTTTCTTGAGCAAGTTTGATGAACAGATGATAATTCTAGAGGAACATTCCATAAACGCTTTTATCTCGTAAGGGACTATATTACGATTGACCGAAGGGAGATAATGTTGACTAAGACACCTCCAGTTGCCCCTATTCGTGCTGTCTCTATCCTTGTCGGAGTTATAATTGGATGCATCCTTGCGTATGCCTATCAGGTGAACCTACCTACTTTGTTCTTTGAAATGAACGTGTCTAGTTTAGTTGTTTTCGTCGCTATACCTATGTTAGCTGGCTTTGTAGTTGGTTTGCTGTATCCTGTTATGGCTGTTAGAAACGGGTTGTATGTCGGCTTAATCATCGGGCTGTTCAATAGCATAGTCGCTACTATCAAACTCATTTACGCACCGACTCTGGCGCTAGGTGAAGTATACGCTTTTTCTTTGTTTGCCATAGTATCTGTTTTTGTATGGATGGTTCTCGCGGCTGTTGCTGCTGAGCTAGCCAGCAGATTTTACGAATAATCCATTCCATATTTGCCGTAATATTTCTGCTAGGGAATATGGGTTATAGAGGTTTTTTCTCGAATTAAACAATAGAAAATATCTCCAGAATGTTAAAAGCATCGTTTCATGTTTAAATAAAAGGGAGGTATGGAGGGGAGAATTCCAACCTTATACATGGGAGCTGGCCCTAGTGAGTTTTTGCAGGAAATCTCTTGTTAGAATGTTTCTTCTTTTCTGTTTAGTTGCGATGATGTGCCAGTGGATGTTCTTGCATGGTTTTAACTTGTATGTCAAAGGAGAACCGACTTCCACGATGTATCGGTCCATTGATCTGTATACTCAGAAAGAGCCTTACAGTGGTAGAGGACCAGACCAGCCTAGTGATGCTTTTGCACCTCAGGAGGAGGTGATTTTGCATGCATATGTCACTTACAGAGACGATCCGGTGCCTGGAAAGATTGTCGCCTTCGAGGTTCATGGTCCGGTGAATCGTTTCGAGAATTTGTCTTTCACGCGAACAGCTGTGACAGATGCAAATGGAATAGCTAACGTGAGTTTTAGAATAACATGGCCAAATGGCTACCGTGAAGAAGTGGTGTTTGGGGTTTGGAATGTTGTCGCCGTTGTGGACATAGCTGAGGTGGCGGTTAATGATACTCTCAGTTTTTTGGTTGGCTGGATTATCGAGCTTATCAAGGTGGAGACCGTTGATGTCAACAATGTATCTAGAACCAGCTTCATGAAGGACGAACATATGTGCTTTAGACTGACAGTAAAGAACATAGCTATGACGGATAAGATTGCGACTTTAATCCTTGACGTATACGACAATCTCAGCGTTTCTTTGGGACAGGTCGTTCTTGTGGACGAACAGATCGCGCCGGGCGTCACTGTGTTGTTTATTGAGGATCTCTTGATTCCGGAATGGGCCAGCCTCGGGGCCGGCGTGGTCTACGCTAACGCTTATACTGCGTCGCCGGCATCAGGTGGGGTACCATGGTGCCCGCAAGTTTCCACGACCTTTTGGATCGTGAAGGTGATTGTGCACGACGTAGCCGTCGTTAGCGTTGTGCCTTCTGTTACTGAGGCTTTTCCTGGTCAAACCGTTGACGTTTCGGTTGTTGTCAGAAATGAGGGGGATGTAGGTGAAACTTTTGACGTCTGTGCTTATTATGATTCTGCTTTGATCGGAACGTTCACGGTTAGGGATCTTGCTCCACAGGCAGAGAAAGACATTATGTTTGATTGGTGCACGCGTTGCTTGGAGCCTGGAAACTATACTTTAAGCGCGGAGGCGAGCGTTGTACCCGGAGAAATTGATGCTAATGACAACAGGTTCGTCGATGGAGTTGTGCGGATTAAGCCTTGGGCGCCCACTCCACCATCACCAGTCGAGTACGTCCTTCCGAAATGGCTCATGGCTTTTCTATTCTTGCTGGCTGTCCTTGTTGGAGCCTGTTTTGTTCTCCTCATTGGATTAGCGTTCTGTTGTACGCGCAAAAGGAAGAAAGAAGCGCAGAATGCGCTGCCGACTCCCAGCGTTAAACGACGCCGAGAACATCCGTTCAAAACCACCAAGACATGCAGCGTGTGTGGAAGAGACTTTCCGGAAGTCTACACTTTTTGTCCATATTGCTTCACTTTTCACGAGAGAGACTACGAATAGTTGATTAACTCTCATTTGAGACTCGTTTTGGCTTAAAGACCCGTGTACTAGTTAAGTTCAGCGCACCCGGAAGGTTATCCTTGTATACATTTTGATCTACGTTGACTCCTCCTAGCACATCATCGTCTGTCTTGTACGCTGGCGTCGTCTTTGAGTTCCATAGGCTGTTGTCGCTGTTGCCAAATTTATCAAACTGACTATTCGCTCTTCGTTCAGGTCGAGGTCGGGTGTCGGATCACATGGATCAGATGAAACTTTGAAGTATCCGTCCACGGCTTTGTTACTGATCGCCTTTGGATCGCAAGTGGAGAGTTTAACCGCGTCCGGGTTGTATGGTAGGATGGAGTGAAGGTCCAATGAACCTTCTCCTAGAGCTGTGGCGTTGAACGTTATGGTGGCCAGTGTCCCTCTGCCGTTTGCAGATGTGTTTCCGTAGATTACGACAACCATCCACACGCGCCCTTGCGATTCATTGTGCTGCTCTATTTCTACCTTGGCTAGAGTGGGTCCAAAACTTGCCATAAAAGGTCCTTCCCGCACTTGTAAACATTCCAAAACTGTGGTGTCATAGGACAGACAGAAGTCGAAGCCTTGAAGCCCTCTAACATCAGCAATACTTACGTTCACCTTAAAAGCCTGGCCAAACTTCACCACGCTTTCCTGTGGATCGACATAAACGGTTGTTTCATAGGAAACAGTCACCAAATCCTTACCCGGGGCACCATCTTCTGTTCCATCATTAGGTGTGACTACGCATTTCCAAGTCTCCCCTTTGCTGGTGAGTAATGATAACACTGTCTCTCCAGTGAACTGCCAGACACAGTTCTTGTACCAATCGTATCTGTAGGTAATTGCGTCTCCGTCCGGGTCATAGCTGGGGGTAATGATCGTACAGACTAGATCATCAGTTGTATCTGGCGAATCTGGCGTGACATCAACAACAGGACGTGTTGGAGGACTATTACGAATCGTTACAGAATCTTCACCTGATGGTCCGTCAGCTATCCCATCATTAGGTGTGACGATGCACTTCCATGCTTGGTCCTTGACCGTTAGAGCCGAAGAAACATTGTTCGCATTTAACTCTGGTTGGAACGCGTTATCCTTATACCATTCGTACCTGTACGTTACCGAGTCGCCGTCTGGGTCAACACATGGTATGCTGATATTACATATGAGATCATCGGTTGTTTTAGGCGAATCAGGATAAATTTCAACCATTGGTTTTGAGGGCAGAGCGTTTTGAATGATTACCGAAGGCGACGTTTTCAAATCTCCAAAATCCACTCCATCTTTGGGTCTCACGGTGAAGTACCACTCTTCACCCCTACAAGTTGCATTGGAGGGGACAGTTTCCAAGTCGTTGTAGGCGGAATGCAAAACGCCGTCTTTGTACCATCTAATCTCTGTGCCTGACTCTGGATCATCATCAGCGTCCACGTAGTTATAAGAGGCGTTTAAGCTGAAAGTGGTGTCGGGTGCTGCGGGTAATATTGTCAGGTTTTGAGCTTCAGGGGGACTGTTTTGAATAGTGACTTGATCTCCATCTGAGGGGCCATCGATCTGCCCGTCGTTTGGGGTGACCACGCACATCCATACCTCTCCTTTAACCGTTTTAGTGGAAGAAAGAACATTGGTTAGCTCCGTCGTACTATTGGTCTGTAGTAACTCTTCATCCCTGAACCACTCATACGTGTAGGTGACCGGATCGCCATCTGGATCGCTGCTTTCGCTGATTATGGTGCACACCAGATCATCAACAGTATACGCAGCCGTAGGAGTCACCTTCACTACAGGAGTTGTAGGAGGGCGGTTCACAGCGACTGTGAAGTAAACTTTCTCGGAGGCACCCATATTTCCAAGATTATCGTTGCCGTAAATCATCACGCTGTGACAGCTGTTAACCAAACCGGTCAGGGTTGTGTTTCCGGTGATGGTTACGTTTGCTTGATTGTCTAGGCTGTAACCAGTCCAAGAAGTAGGCTCACTAACTATAAAAGTCAAGGAGACAGAGCTCGTTGCGTACGTCTTGTTTTCAGGAGATATAATCGTTATATGGGGTGGCGTGGTGTCCACCGTGAAGTGGATCTTCCCAGAGTTACCCATGTTTCCAAACGTGTCATTTGCATACACGACAACATTGTGGCAGCCATCGGACAAACTGGTTAAGGTTGTGTTGCCAGCAATCGTGACGTTCGCTTCGTTGTCGAGACTGTATCCTATCCA
>Ga0209636_10003689_pt1 | contig 15638 bp, 7 predicted proteins | sample DeeMarSWOR152_54_FD_187464 | JGI IMG/M metagenome (GOLD analysis project Ga0209636, IMG submission 187464) | Marine sediment microbial communities from White Oak River estuary, North Carolina - WOR-1-52-54 (SPAdes) (version 2) | ecosystem: Environmental > Aquatic > Marine > Intertidal zone >...
CTGCAGCATGATGATTTGTTTTTTATGCAATGTTAATATACTAAAATTCAGTATATTAACCTAATTATCATGCTGCTTTTTTCTAAACTATCTTATTATTTTTTAACAATTTAGCGAAGTGCGAAACTTCAGTATTTTAATATTAAGTTTTTATCTTTTCTCAATACAATCTCACATTGAATTTTCTAAAATCCAATTTCATTTTTCATGATGTATTGTTAATGCAGGTCTTCAAAACAAACCGGACAAAATAGATAACTAAAATAAACCGAAATTTATTCAAAATGGAAATTAATTCTTAACTTAATGAAATTAAGCCTGCTTCAATATGAGAATGATTTGGACGATAACAGCAATTAGCTTTTCTCTTTTCTGTGGCGTATTATACGCCCAGGATATGAATCCGGAGAAACAAATAGAAATGCTTAATGAACAAATTGAAGAACTTTTGGACTTTTGTGATTCCGTTTACGGTAAAGACATCCGGCTGGTCAAAGGCAGGGTATATTTGCCCCCGAATTTAAGAGCTGAGGGCCATCCATATTTCAGAGATCCTGAATGGATGACCGGTTCTGTTACTGTTAGCGGAGCAACCTTTACTGGAATTAAACTCAACTATGATATCTATCAGGATCATTTAGTCTTCCTTGATGAGTCTAAAGATGGATCGATGATCAGACTTTTATTGAGTAAAAATCACACGGAAGCGTTCACTCTTGAAGAACACAGATTTATTTTACTGGATCCGTCAAATGGCATTAACATCCCTGAAAAGCAATATTTTGAAATCCTTTTTAGCGGGAAGGCAAGTTTGATCCAACGATGGGCGAAACAATTTGAAGCTGTGGCAACGCAAGATTATCCTTACGGAAGATATACAAATGCTGAGATCACAAGGTATATACTAAAAGACGCTATACTATACAGATTCACCAATCGGTTTTCCCTGTTCAAAATTCTTGCTGATAGGAAAAATGAGTTAAAAAAATATCTCAGAAAAAACAGGATATTTAATGTTAAAAAGTCTACGGATCAAAAGATAGCCGGGCTGATTGAATATTATAATAGTATCATTCCTTAATTACAGGAGCATGCGGTTCTTATTTTTGATATGCACCGCATTGATTATTTTGACTTTCAGGGTTAACTCCCAGAAGGATAAGATTATTGTTTCCGATATTTTCAATGATATTCCTGTTATAACTTTCCTCAAGGAGATTGAAAAACAATATGGTATCAGATGTTATTGCAAGCCATCGTGGATTGATACCATGACTTTATCTCATACGGGAGAACGTATATCATTACCGGATTTTCTGAGAAAAAACCTGTCTGGTTATGGTTTTTCTGTATTGACAGATGAATACCAGAATGTATTTATTACCAGGAATTACAGGATACAGACTGAAATCACAAGAGTCTATATGGATGAAAAAGCTGTACAGGATAGTACTATAGTCTCCGATTTCCTGAAAAAAGAAGACAGAGTTTCGGAACAGGGTGTGGATGAAATCCCTCTTATTGTAATTGGTGACCCGTCAAAAAAGCTATCCGGTGAAAAGGCTGAGATATCAGGATATATCCGGGAATCCAAAACAGGGGAGCCGATCATTGCTGCAACTATTTATATAGACGAACTGAAAACAGGTACTGTCACGGATCTTTATGGGCATTATATCCTCAGGATCCCGACAGGCCGGTATAATCTTTCATTCAGATATGTCGGGATGGTGGAGATAAACCAGCCGGTATTGATTCAATCGGATGGTATACTGAATATAAACATGGAGGAAAGACTTTTCAGACTTCGTGAAATTGTTATTGAAGGGAAACGCAGTGATAATGTATCCGGTAGTCAGATGGGTTTAAATGCCCTGAAAGTCAAATCTGTCAGGGAAATTCCGGCTGTTCTGGGAGAAGTTGATATTATAAAAGTCGCAGCGATGTTGCCCGGAGTACAGTCTGTGGGTGAAGGAACATCAGGATTTAATGTCAGGGGTGGATCAACCGATCAAAACCTTATTCTGATCGATGATGCACCCATTTTCAATACCTCCCATTTATTTGGTTTTTTCTCCGTCTTTAATCCTGATGTGATCAGGGAGTTTGAGCTTTATAAGGCCGGGATTCCTGCTGAATACGGTGGAAGACTTTCTTCGGTCTTTGATATATATACCAAAAGCGGGAATAAACTTTCTTTCGGAGGATGTGGCGGAATAAGCCCGGTTACGGCAAAACTTATGATTGAAGGGCCATTTATACGCGGTAAAAGCTCTTTCCTGATTGGCGGGAGAAGTACCTATTCTGACTGGATCCTGAGGAAAATAAAAAATCCGGATATCCAAAACAGTAATGCTTCATTCTATGATTTCAATGCGAGATTTAATTATGAAATAAATGCAAATAATACGATTGATATATCAGGATATTATAGCAATGATTTTTTTACCCTTGCTTCGAAAACGTCCTATAATTACCTCAACTGGAATACAGCAATACATTGGAAGCATAAACTGAACAATAAACTCTATTCAGTGAATTCAGGTATCCTGAGTCATTATGAATACCAGATCTCAAGCTTTAAACCAGATGTTAACAGCTATCAAATGAATTTTAACATCAGATACAGGGAGCTTAAAACAATTTTCACGTGGTTACCCAATCCGGACCATAAAGTGAATTTTGGCCTCAGTTCAATATGGTACACAATCCATCCAGGAGATTATTTACGTAAAGGTGATACATCCCAAATCCCAGAAATAATCATAGAAGATGAGACAGGAGTTGAAACTTCATTTTTTATAAGTGACCGGTATAGTATTAGTCCGGAGCTGTCATTATATGGTGGGATCCGGATGTCATCATTTTTTTCCCTTGGTCCTAAAACGGTTTACGAATATTATGAGGATCTGCCCCGGACAACATCTAATATTAAAAAAACTATTCATTATTCAGATGGAGATATTGTTAAGGGATATGGAGGGCCTGAACTCAGGTTATCGGCCAGATATATCCTCGATCCGGCGAGTTCAGTTAAAGTCAGCTATAACCGGATAAAACAATACCTTCATATGCTGTCAAATACAATAGTGATTTCTCCTACAGATACCTGGAAAATGAGTGATCCGCATATTCCTCCAAAAGTTGCTGATCAAATTGCCGCAGGATATTACAGGAACCTCAGGCAAAATACGATTGAGGGTTCTGTAGAGATTTATTATAAATGGCTGAAAAATATGATTGAATATAAGGCTGGAGCGGAACTGCTTCTGAACAAGCACATTGAAACCGACCTGGTCAGTGGGAAAGGAAAGGCTTATGGAATTGAATTCATGCTCAGGAAAGACCATGGCAGGTTTAACGGCTGGTTAAGCTACACTTTATCAAGGACACTGGTTAGGGTTGAAACTGATTTCCCTGAGGAGATGATCAATCATGGTGAATATTACCCTGCCATATATGATAAACCCCATGATCTGACATTTATGATGAATTATAGGTTTTCCCGAAGATTTAGTATTTCAAATAACCTTACCTATAATACAGGACGGCCAGTGACATACCCGGCGGCAAAATTCTATTTCAGGGAAGTTGTGAGGCTTCATTATTCATTAAGAAATGATTTCAGGATACCGGACTATTTCCGATGGGATATTTCCTTCAATATTGAAGGTAACCTGAAAGCGAAAAAACTTCTCCATAGTTCATGGTCATTTTCCATATATAATATCACAGGAAGAAACAATGCTTATTCTGTATACTTTGTAAATAAAGAGGGAGATGTAAAAGGATACATGTTATCCATTTATACACAACCTATTTATACACTTACTTATAATTTCAGATTTTAAGCGGATAGAAGTGGATTACTTTGTACTGCGTACTGGTTACTAATTGCTGGCTACTGAATCCTGGTTACAGATTGCTGGTTGCTTGTTGAAGAATCAGGAAAACCAAGGCTGAGGAAAAATAGTCCGGGGTTCCTGTTTATTGGTTAAATGAGACGAGTCAATAAAGCCTGGATATGCATTATTTCAATAATTTATTAAATAAACCTCTGCATGAAGAGTCTGTTTAAATATTTGATAATTCTTATAATGATATTGATTTGTTCAGCATGCATCGAACCTTATGATCCCGATATCACAGGGTATGAGGATATCCTGATCATAGACGGACTTCTTACAGATGACCCGGAATCATCTGTGATCAGATTGTCAAGGAGCTTTCATTATAATGAGGTTATTGAATTACCGGAATCCGGCGCTACAGTTTTAATAAAAGATGATTTGGATAATGTGACATCGCTATATGAGAAATCTCCTGGTGTATATCGTTCCGAAGATCCCGGGTTCAGGGGAATAGTCGGGAGGAGTTACCAGTTATTCGTAATAACTGCAGATGGGCAAAATTATAATTCTGATGTCGTGAAATTAGAAACAAAAGCACCCGAGATTGAAAAAGTGTACTCGGAATTCGGTGTAAACCCGGGAGAAAAAGTAATGGAATATGGATTTCATATTTATCTCGACTCCAATTATCCGGATAACAGTACACTTTTTTACAGATATGAATTTGAGGAAACATGGGAATTCGCTGTACCCTATCCCTCAAAGTATGAGATGGTGAATGGAACACTGATACCACGGCTCGAAGATGTACACCATTGCTGGAAAACAATTCCTTCAGCCGATATCCTGATTGTTAATAATGAAAATACGGAATCCAACAGCATCAGAAAATTCCCCATACATTTTGTTTCGGCAAATTCCGGTCACCTGAACATCAGATACAGTATTCTTGTCAGACAATACGCTATGAACAGGGAATCCTATACCTTCTGGAATCAGCTAAAAGAATCCAATAATGACCGGGGTACACTATTTGACAGTGAACCCATGCATACCATAGGTAATATTTATAACACAAATAATCCGGAATTACCTGTAATGGGTTTCTTTGAAGCTACATCTATGACAACACAAAGAATCTTCCTGATCCGTTCTGAAATTCCGCCGGGGATCAGGGTGTACGACCAATTTTCCGATTGTGGTTGGTATCATCGTATTATTCCATTGAATCAATTAGACAACTACAGAGGCTGGTGTGTGGTAGATTATGCATCAACTGACCGGATCATGCAAGGCTTAAGCATAATATATACCTTTATGTGTTGTGATTGCACTCAGACCGGATCCAATATAAGACCTGATTTCTGGTGATGTAAGGAAATAATGAAATGAGAATTTTCCATACCTCATCATTCCAATTTCCTGCACAAAGAAGTGAATCAGGAAAAATGCTAATCAAGACATTAAAATATAACGCATTGTGCGATTGAGTTTGATAAATATAAATTATAGGACATTATTGTAGAGCCACACCCCAGTGCGGTTCTATAAATTCTTAATTATCAATATCATAGAATTAGTTTTCATAATTACTTTTTTACTTTGACTTAATGAAACCAGGCCGGATCATACTGATTGCCAGGATTATTGTAATTCATATAGTTCTGATTAATTGCTATGTTTTCCCGGTTCTTGCACAGAACCAAGGGGATAAAACAAATTCCCATTTATCAGTAAATGAAAAACTTAACTACAGGGAAAAAATATTCCTTCATGCCGACCGGAAAATCTACCTTACAGGTGAAATAATCTGGTTTAAAGGTTATTGTATGCACCGGACATTCAACTTACCTGTTGATGTGAGTAAGGTGATGTATGTAGAAATCCTGAATGATCAGAATAAATCCATTTTATCAGAAAAAGTTATGCTATCAGGTGGCATGAGCCATGGTTCAATTTATATACCAAGATCCATACAAACGGGAATTTATTATATACGGGCATATACCAGATGGATGACTAATTTTGATCCTGAATATTATTTTATTGACAGGATATCTATAGTAAATCCTTTTTTACCATTGGAAACAATTCAAGATCGTCAGGGAATATTGCAGGAATATAATATACTTTTCTATGCTGAAAAGAACCAACTGATTTCCGGCAAATATAATAATATCGCATTTCGTGCTGTTGATCAGGCAGGTAATGGTGTAAACCTGAAGGGATGGGTGGTCAACACATCATCTGATACCATAACATCCTTCACTTCATACAAATATGGATTTGGCTTGATTTCATTTACTCCCCGGCTAAATGATCAATACCGGATTATAACGATAGATTCAAATGGAAAAGAAAAAGAGACCCCATTAAAGTTTCCCGTTTTACAGAATTTACCGAACTGGTCTTCCGATGAAGGCACCATAATGGACATAGGAAAGAAGTTCAATATAACAATTCAATCCGACAAGACCAGCTATTTAACCAGGGAAAAGGTCATACTTAAATTGATGACAACTGATTCAAGAGGACAACCTGTTTCAGGAAATATGTCTGTATCAGTCTATAAATCGGATGCAGGGATTAATTTTCATCATAAAAACATTTATCAGTATTTATATTACACATCATACCTCCCGGATTCTTCAATACTGCCGGATGATCAGATTCCTTTTTCAGAATATGATTCAGAAATGTTTCAGAAGATCTTTTATCTCATATACTCCTCTTTTGATAAGCTTGACCAGAATGAATGGAGCCTGACAGCGAATAGTTGTATTCTTCCTGAAACCCGCGGTATGATGGTAAGTGGGAAAGTATTGAATAGCCAGAATGGTAATCCTGCTCCAAATGTCAGAGTCTACCTGGCAATACCCGGTAAGAGTGCGCAGCTTTATAATGTTAAATCCGGAGCCGACGGTAAATTCTATATTCAAGTCCTTAACCAGTATGGCAGGAATGATATCATCATGATGCCGGAAGAGAATCCGGAAAAGTATATGATTATACTGGATGATGATTTTCCCGGCAGATACGGAAACATTCATCCCGCATCCTTCCTGTCGGATGAACAGACAATCAGGTATCTGGAGAAACTGATGTTTAATCTTCAGATCGGAGATGCTTTTGGTGAGATTATTCCCGGACACGCTGATGTTTCCCAATTTGAATTACCAAATATTTTCGGTGTTCCGGATGAAACAGTATTACTGTCAGACTACATCCAGCTGCCTGCCGTTGAGGAACTATTCGTTGAACTGGTTAATACAGTTAACATAAAAAGAAGGAGAAACAGTTTCTGGTTAACGGCTCTTGACCCTGTAACATTTCTGCCTTTAATCGGTGAGCCATTATTATTATTGGATGGAGTACCTGTTCTGGATATAAATCCTGTGATTACATATATAGATCCTGTTGATATTGAAAAAATTGAAATTCTGTCAAGCTGGTATATTCAGGGTGATAAATTCTATTTCAGTATAATTAACCTGATCACCAAACAAGCTAAATATGGACATTTTGATCTGCCATCCTATGCATTACGAAAATCCTACCTGTTTGCGCAATATCCTGTTTCTCTTAATACACCCGACTATTCTTCTGAAAATGATACTATTAGCATGATACCTGATTTCCGGAATCTTCTTTACTGGAATCCTGAAGTTGTCACTGATAATGATGGAAACGCAACGATCAGTTTTTACACTTCAGACGATATCTCAGATTACAGGATTGTTATACAGGGTCTGACAAAGGGGGGATTCGCCGGGTATCAAGAGACCATCATTTCAATAAAAGGAACAGAAAAATAAATATATTAATCACATGATGAATTCAAGGCACTTAGCAGGTATTTAATATAATCCTCCGGTTGTTTGATCAATTACAGATTAATGAATGGCAAGCAATACTTGCATTCAGGGTAAAGATTGTTATAATAAAAAGATAATGTGAATTATTGAAAATTGATCTGATTTTTTTAATTTTATAATTGAGTCTTAATTTTTTGAGATTTGCAGGTCCACGAGGCGAACAACCTGCGACTGAACCGTTCCTAATCCCGGGACGGTTCTTTAATTTGGGACTTCCCCAAAAGTCCCATTATCTCGTCTAAGGAATTAGTAATGGCACACTATACTTGCCATTCCTTTATATCTTAATAAATAATCGGACAAGGGTGCTCAATTACACCGGAATTTGCAGTTTATACACAAACGTTGTGCGCAAGCGTCATAAAAGGTAAACATAAAACTGAATAATGGGTCCTGGGATATTTTAATCAAACCTAAGTTCTCAGAGAAATCAAAAATCGAAGGTTTTAGAATTTATACAAAGGGAATGTCTCAAAAAAATTTATTGTACGTCACTGCCGTAGAATCAATAAAAAAAGTTTATCGATTACCCAAAATTGTTGTAAATTTTTAATATTAAATGTTTAACAAAAAGCGCCTGCGCAGCATAAATAATTGCCCCAAAACCAAGATAAGTCTAGGCTTAAGAAGAATCTGAAAACCGATATATGCAGCAGAATAGTAGCCGGTACGGCAACTATTCATGCTGCTATCGTTAAGGCAAATTTAAAACTCAGAAACAACTCATCATAAAATATGTAAATACAATGAAAAAACTTATTGACAACCTCAAATTACTAAACACTTTTTGTTGTTTGGTATTGTCTTCTGCCATATTTGCACAAGAGTCATTAGTTTTATTAAAAAAACTCGATAAAGGTCTTCCTGCTTCGGGATTAAATGGTAGTTACATAGGAGAAATTATTTCATATATTGGCGACGTAAATAACGATGACTTTGACGACTGGGCTGTTGGCTTGCCAAATGCTGTCAATTACGAAACCGGGGAAACTGTTGGTAAGGTATATATTTATTTTGGAGGAAATCCAATTCAGAATAACAAAAAGCCCGATATAATTCTATCTGGTGATAGCGGGGTATATAATTTTGGTTACAACATTACCTGTGCAGGTGATGTAAACAACGATGGCTTCTCAGATATAATTATGTATGGAAATAAACAAACAGCATTATATTTTGGTGGTAATCCAATGGATACAATACCTGATGTGATTTTTTCAAAAGGAAATTCAACTGGATATTTTGGAAACAGTTTTTCATGTGCCGGTGATGTTAATAATGACGGTTTTGATGATGTTATTATAGGGCAAAGAAACAATGCCTATATATATTTTGGAGGTACAAATATGGATTCAAAAGCTGATATTACTCTTACTGAAGGAGTTGAACGCGACTGGTTTGGGTTTACTGTATCAAAAGCCGGTGATATAAATAACGATGGCTTTGACGATGTAATTGTAGGAGCCCTAGGTTATTCTTCAGGTGGGTATGATGCAGGGAGAGTTTATGTTTATTTTGGTGATGTCAACATGGATACAATTCCCGATATGATCATGACCGGGGAACATGCAGGTGATTGTTTTGGAAGCACTGTGGCAAATGCAGGAGATTTAAATAACGAAGGGTTTGATGATGTGCTTGTTAGTGCTTATCATTATGAAAACAAAGATAAAGAACCGGGCCGGGTTTATATTTACTATGGAGGTAACTTAAAAGATACAATTGCGGATATTATTATAGATGGAAGCAATGGACAATCAGGCGGAGATATAAACAAAGATGGATTTAGTGATTTAATAATTAATTACTCGGTCTACTGGGGAGGTAGTTCAATGGACAATATTGCCGATTATACTCTTGCTAATGCCCCCAGAATAGCGGGCATGGGAGATTATAACAACGATGGCTATGCCGATGTAATTACCGGACAACCCGATGATGACACAAATGGAGAAAGTGCTGGCAGTGTATCAATATTCTTTGGAGGTTCTCAACTCAATTCAAGTCCTGATGTTGTGTTTTATGGTGAGCCGTCATTCGATTATTTTGGCTTAAGTGTTTCCAGTGCAGGTGATTTGAATAATGACGGATACAATGATTTTATTATTGGCTCACCGGGCAATGACCAGGTTGCATTAAATGCCGGTTGTGCTTATGTTTACTTTGGTGGTGAAACTTTACAAAATAAACCTGATTTAACTCATACGGGGCAAAAAACTAATGGTCGATTTGGTTCTAGTGTTTCCTGTGCAGACGATGTCAATGGCGATGGTTTTTCGGATATCCTGGTGGGAGGTTTTTCCACCGGAGAGGTCAAACTTTATTTTGGTAATAAAGTTATGGACAATGTTGCTGATCTTATTTTAAAAGGTGGAGTTTCGAGCAGTAGTTTTGGAAATAGTGTATCTTCCGCAGGTGATTTTAATAATGATGGCTTCTCAGACATAATGGTCGGAGCTCCGCGATATGATAGAAATAATCTGCTTAGTCGTCTCTATATTTATTACGGTAATTATTCACCTTGCCGGATTGACTGGAAAAACTCTGGTGGATCCCTGCCGGGCAGGAACCATTCAATAGTGACCATACTTGCTTTACCGCAGCAAGGGCAAAGGTCGGGATTATATCCCAGCTGATCACGGCATAATTCTTTCCAATCCTTTTTCTTTTTTGATGTTGGGACAATAATTCCGAAAGCAAGCTGTAATTCCCGGAGTTGTATGCGTTTTGAAGTGGCCAACAGGCCAAAATATCTTATCCTGACAAAGCCTTTTGGCAGGATATGTTGAGAGAACCTGCGAAGGAACTCGGCTCCCTCAAGGGTCATTTCTTTTTGTTTGTTATCACGGTAGTCGCGATAGCGGAATCGGACGCCGGTGTAAACCTACCTTCTGAGCCAGATCCTCAACTGAGAAATTCTCATTATCAATATTTTCTTCGATAATCCGATTTATCGTAGTAAGAAATTGATCCCCCATTAAAAGTTGCTTTTCCATTACTAATAAAAATAATGGTGATCCGATTGTAAATTCCAGTATCAGTGAGCACCTGTTTCCAGAATACATTGAGAATATGGTTCCGGAATAGGTGAACACTTGAAAACGGAACATAAACATCACAATATCAATGCAGAATGCAATCTAAACTGAATACGAAATTGAGAATTCAGATGAAAATAAAAGTGAAAAGTGTTTTTGGAAGACACAGTTTAAGAGCTTAAACCTTTGAGATTGAAATAGTCAATTCTAAAGTTAATTAAAAATTTTGTTATAAAAAAAGTACCCGGTTGTTTATTATATCAGTATAGGAATGGCAAGTTATTCTTGCCATTCCTTCTTCCTATATCCAAATTTTTTGAGAATTAAATAAACGGACATTTTTATAACGTTTTAGCTATTCGTCTTGATGTGACCACTTAGGGAACATAAGGTATAACTTTTGTTATGCGCCCTCACCAAATGTCTTTCTTTGTTCTAATAATTACTCAGGTACCCGGAAGAAAGCGGAAATTCCTCTTCCTTCCCAGATGTTGGGAATGTTTCGATGAGAATGTGGCTTTGGCAGTTAGACGCAAGGATAATACTGACTCGTTTATCCATTTTGATCTTGTCTCCCTTCCAATCATTTAGCAATTCTTTGACTCGCCATTAGAAAGTATGAGTCTGATTATTAAATCTGAGGAACTCAATTTCCTTAAATCTAAAAGATTAATATTTTGATTTATCATTTTTTGGTACAAAATTTGAATCTTTAAACAATAATTAAATTCCCACTTTCATTCTATTTCTCAGTTTTTTCCCATCTCATATAATTATTTGCTGAAATTTTTATAACGCAACTAATTTCAACCATATTCCATCATATTTAAATAAACTAATCTTTAAAATAATGAATTATGAAAGCAAAAGTAGTTTTCACAATTCTGTTAATGGTTTTATTATTCACAACCTGTGAACAAAACTATTATTATGAAGCCGATCCCCGTTTTTTTAATGATGCAATGCATGGGAATATAATCGGTAAAGTAATTCAGACTAACAGCAAGGCTATTATTGTTGTCAGTCAGGTTAATCCTGTGGATTCGGTTGTTATTAACCCGATAGATGGATCATTTGAAATTAATAACCTTCCAATTGGAAATTATGATCTGATAATTAAGGCAAAAAACTATCGGATTTATAAAATGTGTAACGTAATGATCCAGGGAGGTGGATCTACCTATATTGGTAAAGTTGACCTGTCGACTGTGCCGGACCTGTTATCATCACATTATCCGGAAGATCAGGGTGAGGTTGTTTACAACAACCGTTATTCCCGTTTAACAATATCAATGACCTTTACCCAGCCGATGGACCGCGAAAGTGTGGAAGAGGCTTTTTCAATGGATCCTCCGACCGAAGGGATTTTTTATTGGGGCCAGTATTCCACTGCGCCTAACTGGATCTATTATGGAGAGGCTATGGGAATTCATGGCTTTGATGCCGGGGCAACCATTACAACTTACAGCAAGATTACCTCATTTAGTTACCAGGTTTCACAAAAGGATAGTTATACAGATACAACTTACAATGTGACATTATCGACAACTGCTCGGGATACTGCCGGAAATCACCTGAGGTTTCCCCTTGAATTCAGTTTCAGGACTATTCAATCTTCCAGCACTATCAACGGGATCCAGACTATACCATATCATGGAGATGTGGATGTTAACTTGATCTCACATAGTGGTATCCAGATCATTTTTCCCCGCAATATGGATCAGAGATCGACTGAAGAGGCAATCCATATTATGCCGGCTACAGATATTATTTTCATCTGGCCCCAGAAAAATACATTAACAATATACACAGGCGGTGCATTCAAAGCTGATACAAAATATACTATAACTATCAGCTCTAATGCAAAGGATTTGGATGGTAACAGATTGGGCAATCCTTTTTCGTTTTACTTTTCCACAGCTTCTGTGGGAGTTAGCAATACCAGTCCGATAAATGGGGAACTGTTTGTTTCCCCTTCCACTGATATTCGTATTACATTCAACACGTATATGGTGAAATCTTCCGTTCAAGATGCTCTCATAATTTCACCATATGTTTCCGGTACATTGAACTGGTATAATGATTCTAAGACACTTATGGAATTCAATCCTTCCCAATCTTTAAAAAATAACACCAAATATACTGTTACGATTGGAACAAATGCGAGGGATATTTTCGGATCAAGTTTGAAGGAAGCATACATATTTTCATTTATTACAAGACCTGATTAATTTATCCCAGAATTACTCAACAAATTATAATAATATAAAAAATGAAAAAATTGAATTTATTTTTATTCCTGATGGTTTTATTTATTCCCATTCTTGGGCAGGAAGCAAAACCGATATTAGTAACAAAAAACAGATGGATTTTATTATAGTCGGTAATGGAGAACGAAGGTCCAATTTCTATTTAAACCGGAATTATTGGTTCAATTTGAGCTGGAATTACCAACTTAGTTTAGACCTGAATGGGTAGTTTATTAAATCGGAGTTTGCAAAAAACTAAAGGTTTTCATTTAATCAGTCCCTTCCCTCACATTAACAAAGAATCATATTATCGATCGGGATTACTTTGATATTCGACTATTTGTAAAGGTAAAATGTCTATACTTAACAAGATGGTATTAAAAAAGATCATGACTTTCGTTATTAAGTAGTGTTATAATTTTTGGCTCATCATAACATACATGGCCTAAGTATTTTTGTAAATTTGATAGGGATAGCCCTAATATTAAATTTTTAATGTTGTCGTTAAAGAAAAATAAACTTGAAGTTTTACTATTCGAACAGCCTGAATCTTCCAACTCTTTATTACCGGCAAACGATGGGTACCTGTTAGATTCAGAACGTGTTGGCAATTTCGAATGGTGGTATTTTGATTGTATCGACATTCAAAATAATTGCATGTTAAAGATCGTAATCCATTTGGGAACCGATCCGCTGCGAAAAAGATTTTTTCCTACGCTGGCAATCTTAATAAAAACTTCTGAAGTTACCAGGGCAATCGAATACAGATATAATTTAAAGGATTTCCATGCCGATAAAAACTGGTGCGATGTGCGGTTAAGACAAGATTGTCATATCTATTCAGACAGTGATAATTCAGGGTACTATCATATTGATATAAATATTTCCGAATTTCGTGCATCTTTAATATTTAAACAAACTGTTTCCGTTTGGGTACCTCCGGCACATAAAATTAAAGCTTTAAAAGGCAATCGGCATAGCGAGTTTTTCTGGAATGTTTTGCAGCCAAGGTCGATTGTTGATGGAAGCTTTGAATATAATAATATCAGTTATACTTTAAATGATGCAATTGGTTATCATGATCATAATTATTGGCAACTAAATTCAACACAAGGGCTCTTTATGGATGAAGTTATCACCAAGTGGTACTGGGGAAAATGTGTAGCTGGGCCTTATACAGTAATTTTTATGGAGACATGGATGAGTGAAATGAGGGTAAAGTCGATTATAGTATCGGAGCGTGATAGAATAGTGTATGGTACTGATAAAAATCTAACAATCACGGTTAATAAAGAGATACTGTATGCACCCCTGAAAAGCAAATATCCTTCTCAGATTACTATCCAAATCAATAATGAAGATTTTCCATTAAAACTTGTACTTAACTGTGAAGAACTGATTGAATCGAAAGATCTTCTTAGTGGAGTGAATACAATAATCGCCTTGCTGGTTAAAAGTTTAGTGGCAAGACCTGCATATTATGGAATCTATTCCACAGCTATACTTGAAACACCAAATCAAAAGTTAGCTGGATTCGGGGTTTATGAATTAATGCTTTTTAGAAAACAATAAGCTGGGAAATATTTACAGAATTCCAAAGTTATCTGCTTTGGGAAAATATAAGTGGGGTTGACCTTCTGTTGGTGTTTGATTTGCACGTATGGCAAACAAAGAGCACGATGATGACTTCCCCGTGAACATCCTTAAACAACCACAGCGCTAGTGAAGCGAGGCGTAGCGCTGCTACGCAGACGAACTCTGGGGAGCTTCCTTGGTAAAAATATCGAACATCTCAAGAACTTGTTCAGCTTGCTTGGCATGCCATGCGATGGCACCAGTCATTATGTCGGGGCCGACTGGGAAGAGATTTGTAGATCTTTAGATATAAGTGGACTAATTGGGGTGTAAAATTAAGAGACCCAGTTAGGGTTTAAAAAGTAATCTGACCAACAAAGAAACGTCCGGTTGTTTGCTTCGTCAAACAGGGGAGGTTTTAATACTTAATTATTCGGGAGAGTTATTATTATTTTCAAGCCTCAAATTTCTTGCAATTCACTGAAGAAATAATTACTTTGTCCCGCTACATTGTTAAACATACCATAAATATTTTTAAGTAAGGCCACAAAAGATATTTCATCAAAAAATGAAATGAAATGGTCAGAAATACATAATCTGCTACTGGTGAATATCAGATTTTGGAAAAAGGAACTCTTATATCACCTACGAACATCCGATGTCATATATTTTCTTTTATTTTCCATTATTGTGGGTATGGGAGGCGGATTTGGAGCCATACTTTTCAGATGGCTGATCCAACATTTCAGGAACTTATTTTTTGATGAAGGAGCCAATCTTCTTGATTTTATGGGAAGCTATTATGTCATTCTCATCCCTTTAGCGGGTGGATTGATCATAGGCCCATTAATTCATTTCTTTGCCAGGGAAGTCAGGGGACACGGTGTTCCGGAAGTAATATCTGCAATGGTCCTTCATGGTGGCATGATCCGGCCCAGGGTAGCCGTAGTAAAAGCACTCGCTTCCTCAATCTGTATTGGATCAGGAGGATCGGTAGGGAGAGAAGGGCCAATCATCCAGATCGGTTCTGCAATAGGATCAGCACTCGGA
>Ga0209636_10003690_pt1 | contig 15636 bp, 24 predicted proteins | sample DeeMarSWOR152_54_FD_187464 | JGI IMG/M metagenome (GOLD analysis project Ga0209636, IMG submission 187464) | Marine sediment microbial communities from White Oak River estuary, North Carolina - WOR-1-52-54 (SPAdes) (version 2) | ecosystem: Environmental > Aquatic > Marine > Intertidal zone >...
AAAGTGGCCTAACTTCAAGAAGGCCTTCAAGAATTTCTCTATAGATGACGTTGCAAAATTCAGTGAACAAAATTTGCAGCATCTTATTGGGGATGCAAGAATAGTGAGGAATCGGGCAAAGATAATTGCGACAATAAATAATGCAAAACAATTTGAAAACATAAAAAAGGAATACGGATCTTTCCAGCATTATCTAGACAGTTTGGACAAATCCGGCAATTATGCCCTAGTTATCAAGGAACTCGGCAAGAAATTCAGTCGAATAGGCCCTTCTTCAGCACGTATCTTTCTCTATAGCGTCGGAGAAAACATAAGGCGTCCAATGGAATAACTGAAAAGCTTACCAGCCCTTCTCCGCCAAGAATTATTAGTGCAAGGTTTAACGCTTTTTTGGAAAGACTAATCTCATTAGTAGCAATACAAGTCTGCTGGAGTGACGTGCGAAAAATGGATGCTACGACTAAAAACATAGCACTACAGCGTATTCGAACACTCTTTCACTTGGCAAGGGAAACAATTCAGGAAGATCCTGCGTTGGCACAGCATTATGTGGACATTGCCAGAAAAGTGGCTATGGCTGCTAAGGTTCGCTTACCTAAGGAGTATAGGCATCAGGTTTGCCGGCATTGTAAAAGCTTTATTTTGCCCGGTGTGAATTGTCGTGTGCGTGTGAAGCAAAGGAGAGAATCACACGTGGTAGTCACATGTTTGAATTGTGGCAACCAGATGAGGATACCTTTGAAACTGAGGGAGAAGTCAAGCATTGAATGAGCTTACTGTCCGAATAAAACGCCGCGTCAAACGCCGATTAGGTGGAGAGAAGCCAACCGTATGGATTGGTAAGAATAGGTTTTCACCTGAAGTATTGAGGGAAATTGAGAAGCAACTGGAGAAGAAAGAAATGGTCAAAATAAGGATTTTGAAGAGTGCCCTTCAAAGGGACGAAGCCAAGGGAATCGCCTCAAAAATAGCGCAAGAAACTAGCGCATCGTTGGTTGAGGTTAGAGGCCACACGTTTATGCTTTATAAACGACGTAAAAAGTGAAAGCCTTTATATCAGGCTTCATGACTTTACTGAAGGAAAAACAAGAGGAATAAAAAGTCTTGATAACCCCCCACGACGTCCCAGCTTCCAAACTCATTGAAAAACTAGCCAACTATCTAAAGAAAAATGTGGACGAGACAAATCCACCTCCATGGGCTACAATCGCAAAAACAGGTATGCACGTCCAGAGACCACCGCAAAATCCAGACTGGTGGCACATTCGATGTGCTTCACTTTTACGAAAAATCTACGTTCGCGGGCCAATAGGCGTAGAAAAGTTGAGGGCTGAATATGGAGGAAGAAAAGACTACGGTGTCAGACCTGATCATGCGGCCAAAGGGAGCGGAGCAATCATAAGAAAGGCCCTGCAGCAACTGGAGGCCGCAGGCTTTGTAGGGACCTTTCAAACCAGTGGAAGAAGAGTGACAAAGAAGGGAAGAAAACTTCTGGAAGAGTTGGCTGAAGAGCTGAAAGAAGAAGTAGCAGACGAAATTCCTGAACTGGAGAAATAACAGAAAGGGGCCTGAAATGTCAGAGAACGAACTGGAGAAACTGCGAAGAAAAAAACTTTTAGAATTGCAACGTGAAATAGCGGAAGACCAACAAAAAACAGAGGTACAGCAACAACTGGAACTACAGAAGCAAGCTTTGCTTAGAAACATATTGACACCAGAAGCTAGACAAAGGCTGGCGAATCTGAAAATGGTCAAACCAGAATTCACATCACAACTGGAATTGCAACTAATTCAGCTTGCACAACAGGGAAAACTGCCCATACCATTAGCAGATAAACAGCTTAAACAGATACTGATTCAAATACAAGCCCGTAAACGTGAACCAAAGATAAGGAGAATATGAGCATGACTCGAAACAAGCCCACAGCCAAAAAAAGGAGACTTTCAAAGGCAGGAAAACAGAAAAAACCGGTTCCAACATGGGTTATTGCCAAGACAGCTGGAAAATTCAGAACACACCCGAAAAGAAGGCACTGGAGAACCAGAAAAATAAAGGCTTAGGAGGATACCTTATGGAGGAAGAAAGCGAAGAAGAAAAGCAGAAAGCAGAAGAAGGCGAACAAGCAGAGCCAACTGAGGAAGAAGCTGCAGAAATAGAAACGGCGGAAACTTTAGAAAAGGAAGAAGAGGCTGCAGAAGAAAAAGTCGAAGTTGAAGAAGAGCTTCCTCCAACCGAAGAGGAGGTTAAACCACCACCTCCGAAAGAAATGGAGGAAGAAATCGTTGAAGAGAGAACTTACACAATTCCACTAAGCAAGGCATATATTACACCACCCAACAAAAGGGCGCCCAAAGCAATGCGGATAATTAAAGATTTCGTGAAGAGGCATATGAAGCTGGAGGCGCCGACGGAAGGGGAAGAGGAGGAAGAGCCTAGAAAGCTTATCGTGAGTAATACTGTGAATGAAAGGGTTTGGAGAAGGGGCATAGAGAAGCCTCCTCGAAAAATCCGGGTAAGGGCTGCAAAGGATAAGGATGGCAATGTCACTGTTTATTTGGCTGAAGGAGACTAATCCTTGGCCATTTACCTGTCCAGCCTCGTTGGGAGCGCAAGCATAGGCGTATATTCGCTTGCCACTGATAAAATGGCTATAATTCCAAAGTGGGTTCCGCTTAAGAAAGCCGAAAGATTTGGAAAATGGCTGAAAGTTAAGCTGATACACGTAACAATCGGCAAATCGGTGCTAGTCGGCGCACTTGCATGCGCAAACTCTAACGGAATACTGCTTTCTCACTTTGCCACTGATGAGGAAAATGAGACAATAAAGTCTGCCTTTGAAGGAAACATAACAGTAATGGAGACCAAGAAGAATGCATATGGGAACATGGTTTTGGCAAACGACCGGGGAGCAATTGTTGACCCTCGATTAAAATCGTCAGAGATTAAAAAAATCTCCGAAACTTTAGGAGTAGAAGCTGTGCCAAGTGAAATCGCTGGCTTACCATATGTTGGTTCGTTGGCTGTTGCCACAAACAAAGGCGTTTTAGCGCACCCCTTGTTGAAAGACTCTGAGCGGAAACTCTTAGAAAACGTGTTAAAGGTTCCCGTTGATGTAGGCACGATTAATTGTGGCATACCTTACGTTGGCACTGGTCTGATCGGTAATAGTTACGCGACTGTGGCTGGTTTATTAACCTCAGGACCCGAGATGTTTATAATCGGGAATGCTTTGGATGTTGTGAAGGAAGAGGAATAAAATGAAAGTCTTCAGGGTAATAGGTGAAATTCGGAAGCCAAACCTAGAAACTTCTTTTAAGAAAGAGGTGATCGCCATAAAGCCTGAACACGCTGTGGAAAAGGTTTACGCGGAACTGGGTAGCAAGCACCGTGTCAAAAGGTTCCACATAGAAATAACGAGGGTTGAGGAGGTTCCACCTGACAAGATAGAAAATCTCCTCCTGAGAAAAATTGTTGTTGGGGAAGAAAAAGTTGGCAAGCAAGGTTGAAGAAGAACTTCGAAAACTAAGCGTTGAACTGCACATTCTTGAAGACACTGCAGGTGCCTTGCAGTCCAGAATCAACATGGTGAACGCCGTAATTTCAGACTTAACCTATGCAAACACGACTTTGGACGGTTTTGGAAAACAGAACAAGGATGCAGAACTTCTTGTTCCAATAGGCGGCAGCTCCTACATCAAAGCAAAGCTTCAAGATCCAGACAAGGTAATCGTTGGGATGGGAGCTGGAGTCTCCGTTGAAAAAACATTGCAAGAGGCGAAGGAAATAGTCAATAAGCGTTTAGAAAGTCTTGGCAAGACAAGGATGTCGCTTCAACAACGGTTTACAAAGGTTGCACAAAAAGTCAACGAAGACAGAGCAAAACTTGAAGGACTGGCGGCTGAGCTTAGAAAGGGGAAGCCTTCAAAAAATGTTTGAGAAGCTTAAGTCGGGATTAAGCGGGATCATAAATAAGATTACCACAACCGAGCTTAATGCTGAAAACTTGCGCCCGGTCTTGTCAGAATTCAGAATGAACTTGATAGAAAATGATGTTGCTGTCCCCGTGGCTGAAAGAATATGTCATGAGATGGAAAAACGCTTGGACGGGGTTCAAGTTAGACGGCTTGAAGATCGTAAAAAAATCGTTAAGGAAAATCTGCGAGAGGTACTTTTAGAAACAATGCTTACAAACGATAAAATGGATTTATTGAAGGCTGTTGACGAGAGACGCGAGAAGGGCGAACCTTTCCTCATAGTTTTTGTCGGTATAAACGGCACTGGAAAAACAACAACCATCGCCAAGGTCGCCCGTTTCTTGACGAACAAGGGATATTCTGTGGTTCTTGCTTGCAGCGACACTTATCGTGCGGGCTCCATTGAACAGCTGGAAGAGCATGCTAAACGGTTGGGCGTCCGTATGATTAAGCACAAGTACGGTGGAGACCCAGCGGCTGTGGCCTACGACACAGTGAACCATGCTAAGGCTCACGGAATAAACGTTGTTTTGATAGATACTGCAGGTAGGATACAGACAAACCGAAACTTGATGAATGAACTCGCCAAAGTCAAACGCGTAGTTGATCCGGACATGACCGTTTTAACCGTGGATTCACTTACTGGGAACGATGCCGTCATGCAAGCGGAAGAATTCCACAAAAGCGTAGGTATAGACGCAACTATACTGACCAAAGTGGACGCTGATGTCAAGGGAGGCTCAGCATTAAGCGTGGCATACGTAACCAAAAAACCGATCCTATTCATTGGCATAGGGCAGAAGTATGATGACTTGAAAGAATTTAATCCGGAAAGTTTTGTGCATTTAATCCTGAAATAGTTGTTTTCTTAATTTTAAGAACAACGTTTAACAAATGAGGGGTGCGCTAGTCTGACACTTCTGAGGAAAGCTCTGCTACAGCATTATGAAGCCATTTTTCAGGTTCGTTTAAGAGCATATTCGAGGGTTATCTTAACATTTTTCTAACAGTTTAAGCAATATTGCCTTTGCTGAGTATAGTCTGTTTTCGCTTTGCTCGTATATTATAGCTTTTGGACTTTCAATTATGTCTGGATTTATTTCGTAACCTCGGTGGATGGGCATGTCGTGCATTACGTATGCTTGGCTTTCTTTCAGCAGTTCCTTGTTTATCTGGTATGGCATCATGAGTTTGATGCGTTTCTTCTTCTCTTCAGCATATTTCGGGTTTAGAAAGAATTCCATGTCAACCCACGTGTCGGTGTAAACAAAATCTGCATCCTTGACAGCTTGTTTGACATCCAACGTGGCCTCATATAATCCTGTTTTTTTGGCGTCTTCCAGAAGTTCCTTATCTCTTGAAGGTTCATTGAATTTGGGTGTTACCGTGGTGATTTTGACTCCTGTTTTTGTGCACCCTTCAATAAGCGAGTTGCAAACGTTGTTGTGGATGCCTATGTATACAAGTCTCACCCCTTTCAATGCATCCTTCTTTTCTTTCATAGTCAATAAATCTGCTATTGCTTGGCTTGGATGATATTTCTCGTCGCAACCGTTGATCACCGGAACATGGGAAGCCTTAGCCATAACCTGTAAATCAGCATTTTTCTTCAATCTCGCCATTATACAATCAACGTTACGCGACAAATACTGCGTTTCATCGTATACGTCTGCCATGGTGAAATTCGTTGTTCTCCAATCTACATAGAGTGCGTGACCGCCAAGCTGAGTCATAGCCACCTCAAAGGAAACCCTAGTCCTCGTTGAGGTTTTCTGAAAAATCATCGCCAAAGAATCACCATCTAGAGCTGTTCTATATCTTTCCGGATTACGCTTGACTTCAACAGCTTTATCAATTATCTCCATAAGCTGTTGACCTGACAAGTTTTTGAAATTAATTAAGTGCATTTTTCACCCTTTCCAAACTTTCAAGCTTCAACCGACTCTAACAATTATAAGCTTTGTGGAATATTACTTGGCAGTCGTTGACATTACATTAAGGGAGAAAACGATGATTCTAATCGTTGCCTCAAGCAAGGACACAGCAAGTCTAAACATTAAGAAAAGGATTTTGAATCACTACAATTTTGAGGAGTCGGCGGAGATTTTTCAAGAAAACCCCGTCCACACGATTGAGATTAACGGTAAAAACGTTAGACTTGTAACTTTGAGAGATGAATCTATATACGCACAAGACTTAACCGATTTTTTTCCAAAGTCTGAACTAATAGTTTTCATTTCAAGACATAGCAGTCTAAGCGCAACCCCGACACTTTCAGTGCACACTCCAGGCAACTTGGGGGAAGCAAAACTGGGTGGAATTCCAAGAAGAGTTTCGGTTTCACCCGCAAATGCCATGAGAGATGCCTTAAAGGCTATGATGCGTCTTAAAGAAGAAATGCAGCTTGACTACGAAGTTTCTTACGAGGGTACTCACCATGGGCCTTCTTTAAATGTGCCAGCAATGTTCTCTGAGTTAGGAAGCTCGCCTAAACAATGGAATGATTTAAGAGCGGCCGAGGCTGTTGCGCACGCAACGATGGAGGCAGTTACAAAGTTCGGTGATTTCCCAGCTAAAACAGTGATCGGTATAGGTGGGCCTCACTACAACAACAAATTCACTCAAGCGGCCCTAGGTAATGAGATAGCTTTTGGTCATATGATCCCGAAGTATGCTGTTCCATACGTAGATGTGGAAATTCTTAACCATTGTGTTGAGAGAACATTGGAAAAGGCCGAGCTTGCAGTTTTAGACTGGAAAGGAATAAAAGGCAAGCATAAACCCAATCTGGTAGGAATGCTTAAGGAAATAGGCATATCATTTCAGAAAGTTTGATGACTTTCATCGGACAAGTTTCTGTAGAAGGGAAAAGTTAATAGAAATGCTTGGCTTATCTATCAAAGCTAAATAGTGACAGTAACACTTATACCAGATTGAAATGTTGGGTGTGCGATGAAACATGGGTTTAAGGTCTTTCCTATCCCAGTGTGCAAGAACGCTGAAGCTTGCCATAAAACCGGGAAAAAGTGAGCTCTGGCTATCAATAAAAATATGCTTCTTAGGCATAGGAGCCATTGGACTGATTGGATTTGTGATTAAACTGTTGTCTTCTGTTTTGCAGCCAGGAACCCCTGCAACTTAAAAGGAAGAAAAGTCATGGAGAAAAACGAGGAAAAACTTGCGACTAAAATTTTTGCTGTCAGAACAACAACTGGACAAGAGAAAAACGTAGCTAAACTTGTCGCTTCAAAAATTGACATGAAAAAAATTCCGATAAAGGCGATTCTTGTGCCTGAAACCTTGAAAGGCTACGTTTTCATAGAAGCCAACGGTCCGCACTTCGTGGAAGAAGCCATAACGGGCATAAAACATGTCAGGTCAAGGGTTCCAGGCATTGTAAGCTTCTCAGAAATTGAGAGATACATTGTAAGGAAGCCTATAATTGAAGAGTTAAGTGAAAACGATATAGTGGAGGTGATTGGTGGACCGTTCAAAGGGATGCGTGCAAAAATAACCCGTGTTGAAAGAGCTAAGGAAGAGGTTATACTTGAATTATTGGAGGCAACCTTCACGTTGCCTATAACGGTTCATTCAGACTATGTTAAGTTGGTGGAAAAAGCGAAAACCGAGAGTGGTGAAACATAAATGGTTGAGAAAAAAATTGTAGAATTACTTGTGGGTGGGGGACGAGCAACAGCGGGGCCACCGTTAGGTCCAGCCTTGGGTCCATTAGGCGTAAATATCATGGCAATTGTGAACAAGATAAACGAGCTTACGAAAGATTATGCCGGAATGAAGGTTCCTGTAAAAGTTGCCGTTGACCCTGAAACCAAAGAGTTTGAAGTCAGCGTTGGAACACCCACGACATCTGCTCTGATTGTGAGAGAACTCAAGATTGAGAAAGGCTCAGGAACGCCTAGCACACAGAAAGCTGGAAACCTCTCTATGGAACAAGTCATACGCATGGCCAAACTTAAACGCTCACAGATTCTAGCAAAAGACTTGAAAGCAGCCACTAAAGAAATACTTGGAAGCTGCGTGAGCATTGGAGCTACAGTTGAAGGGAAAGACCCGCGAGAAGCGCAAAGGGAAATAGACGAAGGTAAGCACGATGAACTATTTAGTAGTAGTGAAGGATAAGAGAATACTTTTATAAGTGCATCCCATTCCCTCATTGCCACGAGGACCTTTAAAATGCCCCTAGACCAAAAAGCAATAACAAATGCAATCAAAGAAGCAAAAGAGAAATCCAAAAAAAGAAATTTCACTCAATCAATAGAACTCATTGTAAACATGCAAGATATCGACATGAAATCACCTCAAGGAAGAATCCAAGAACGTATAGAGCTACCGCATCCATCACCAGAAAAGCCGAACAAAATATGCGTCATCGCCTCTGGGGAATTAGCCTTAAAAGCGAGAAGAGCAAAAGCGAACCGTGTCATTGAAAAAAGTGGGCTTCAAGGTTTAGCTGGTAAGAAGAAGGAACTGCGAAAAATAGCCAATGAATATGACTTTTTCATAGCTGAAGCACCTTTGATGCCTGTTGTAGGTAAAATAATGGGTCCTGCTCTAGGTCCTAGAGGAAAAATGCCTGTCCCTGTCCCACCAACAGCCGACATAACAAGTTTGACAAAGAAATACCGCAAAATGGTTTTCATAAGAATGCGCAACCAGCCAGTCATAAGATGTCGTGTCGGAACAGAAAGCATGAAAGATGAGGAAATAACTGAAAATGTTCAGGCAGTTTTGAGAGTTCTAGAAAGAAAGCTTAAAAGAGGAATAAAAAACATCAAATCCACCAACATAAAAACATCGATGGGCACACCCGTGAAAGTCTCAATATAGAAGAGGAATCAGATGCCATCCCAACAAGTTTTGCAGCAAAAAATCAGCGAGGTTGAAGAGACAACGCAGCTGATTACACGACATGCAGTTGTAGGAATAGCCAGTTTGCAGAAGGTTAGAGCAGCCCAACTGCAGGAGTTCAAGAAAAATCTGGCAGACAAAGTGTACATGCGAGTAATAAAAAACAGTTTGATGAAAAGGGCTATTGAAAACTGTACAGAAAAACCTGAGTTGAAGAAGCTGATGGAATACTTAACAGGGGCAAACGTTTTTCTGTTTACAGATTTGAACCCATTCGAGCTGGCGCTGCTTCTTGAAAAGGGGAAGGTTAGGGTAACTGCTAAGGCTGGCGACATAGCAGCCGTCGATGTCATAGTTTCATCTGGGAACACTGGACAACCGCCAGGACCAATAATTAGTCACCTGAACGCTGTAGGCTTGCCGACGAGAATCGAGTCTGGGAGCGTCTGGATAACAAAGAATACATTGGTCGCTAAAAAAGGCGAAGTGATTTCAAGGAGGCTTGCGAGCGTCCTATCGAAACTTGGAATGAAACCGGTTGAAGCAGGACTTTCAATGAAGGTTGCGTACGATGAGGGTTTAATGATAACCGAAGAACAACTTCGAATAGATACAGACAAGACTAAGCAAAGCGTTAAAGATGCTCATGCAGACGCGTTTGCATTATCGTTAAGTATAGCCTATCCAACATCCCAGAACATTCAAATTCTCGTGCAAATCTCCCACCACGAAGCCTACGCACTTGCAATAAACTCTGTTATACCCACCAAAGAAACAATAAGAGACTTGATTAGAAAGGCTCATGTTGAAATGTTAAGTTTAAGTAGCAGATTGCCCACTTTAGAGGAAAAGGTCTTGTCCGCTGAAGAGGCTGAAAAAAGTTAAAATAGTTGAATGGAGAGGTGAAAGAATATGGAATATATTTACGCTGCAATGCTCCTTCATAAAGCTGGAAAAAAAATAAATGAAAAAAACCTATCGCAGGTTTTGACAGCTGCAGGCATAAACGCGGATCCCGCGAGAGTCAAGGCATTGATGGCTTCCTTAGCTGAAGTTGACATCGACGAAGCAATCAAGACTGCTCCAACAATGATGGCTACACCAGCAGCACCAGCTGCAGCAGCACCGGAAGCAGAAGCTAAACCAGCAAAGGAAGAGAAGAAGAAGGAAGAAGAAGAGAAAGAAAAAGAAGAAGCAGCACTCGAAGGCTTGGGAGCACTATTCGGCTAACAAAACCATCATTTCTTTCGGTTCTATAATTCATTTTAGCTTTTTAGTTTTTTCCAGAGCACCAGCGGGAGCACCAGTGGAAGCCACCCACAGATTATCATCAAGGTGCCTGGAAAAGCTATTAAGCCCCAATTAAGTATGATTGTTTCAAAAATGAAGAATGAGATTGACATTGTGATAATCGACAAAACCGCAAAACTCGTACCGAATTTTTTCAGAGTTTGTATGCCGATCAGTCCTGCAAAGAAAAAGTCGCCTAAACCAAGAGACATGTAAAGTGTGCCCCATTCAGTTACAATTTCTGGAAAGGTTGGCACTGTAATAAGCACTGGAAGTCTGAGAACTGAAACATGCCTCGCTGCCGACACCATCGAACCGGTGTACAAAACCAAAATCACGTCCATAATTGTTAGGAGACCAACAAAAATGAGCGATGTTTTCCATGTGAATAGGCTTCCTAGGTACAAGATAATCAAAACTGCGAAGACCGTTCCATATAAATCCAGCAGATAGGGAACCCATATAGGGGTTCTGCTGAAAAACACGTATAGACATATGAATGAGGCCGGCGGCAACACCGCCAAATACCATCTCTCTCCCGATCCAGTCTTATTCTCCTCATACAATAATGCTAGAAACGCGAATCCGAAGAGACAATAAAAGGCTAGAGCTCCATAAGCAACCGTGCTGTTTACGCCGAAGTTGATTAGGCTGATTGTAGCTACTACAAAGCTGACTATGAGAAACGTCAAGCAGAACATTCTAGCTCCGGTTCTTTCAAAGTCTGAAAAAAGATATGTGAATATGAAAAGCAGCAGGGAATAGGCAAAGAGAAACATTAGCATAATAGCTATCTGTGGAATAAAAACCATCAAAGACACAGTTACGCTTATTGCAGCGACAAGCAATACGGCGTCTCGAACACGGAACTCCCTCTCCTCAAAAGCAGGCTTCAGCTTCTTCTCAACTTTCCTCTCTAACAACATAGCTGCCAATACAACTACGAAAAGTGTTAAGGGCATAGCCACGTCGAAATACATGGACGCACATAAGCGAAACAAACATTTATTGTTTTAGGTATTCACCTCAACCAATACAAATCTAGTCTTCAGTAACATCAGAACGGGCTGTCAACCTTTATTGTTATGTATGTGTTATGAATAGTGTACATTGATTTGGTGTTATGTAAATATGTTACAAGCAATTCACGTTTTTCCTGCCAAAATACGTTCAAATAGAGCGTTTTTCCTTGCTTGCTTGACGGTTATAGCTGATCTACATGGACGTGGTGATATCTCCCGCACTTCCCTTTTTTCCCTTATTATGCTAAAAAGATTCGCTTCTCGAAACATACCAATCCACTGACCTACTGTGAACTTCTCAACTGATACATTTTGTTCTTTTTCAAGATTGATGGCCTTTTGCTTTCCTAAGTGCGATAATTTTGGAAGAAACTCTGTATACAACTCTTTGAAAAGAAGTTCTAAGACCTTTCCATATCCCTGAATTGCTTCGGCATACATTGCATTATTCATTAACTTTCTAGACTGGCTCAAAATTTGGTTTAGATTCTTCATTTCAATTAAGGATTAGCTTTAACTCATTTTTGATTTTGCGGATAGGTAGCTTAACACTTGTGTATTTCATAGGGACAGCGCGCACTGAAATGTTAGAAAAAAATGGAGATGGCGAAAGCGGTGAAGCTCTTCGCGCGCCAACCAACCCAAACCCCTGTAACATGTTGTAATGCATTGCAGTATACTATATTGTATTATAATTATTTGAAAAGGTTCAAAGAAATACAGGCGAACGGGCGCGCATTAAAAGGGGAGAGACGGAACGCGCTCTAGAAAGGATGGGGTATGGTGTAATATATCATTCTATTCCTTTTACCAGCTCACCCATTTTCTCTGCTGTGAATCCCGTCAGAGTCTCTGTTCTGAGCAGCCCTTTACTACTCCAACTCAGAAGAGCCTTAGTAATTGCCTCTGCATCTGATGCTTCACCTATTGCGACAACATCATAACGTCCCATTGTAAAAACAAGTGTTGTTATTTTAACTCCGAACGATTTAAAGACCTTTGTTGCTTCTTTCACACTCAATGGTAAACTCTTTATAGTTTCCATCCTTTTCTGAGTGAAATTTCCGAGAACTACAAAAATTGGCATCTTATCACCTCTCTTTTTTCTTGGTATTTATATGGCTCCCCACCTCGGAGCCGGTCGCCCACGCTCTTCTCATGATCTCTCAAAGAACGGACGCATAGCTTAGTATATCTCTACAAAATTAAAGCGTTCTGGAAAGACTTCAAGAGTGAGAAAATGTATTGGAGAAAAAGGCACAATGTCTAAGTGCGCGCGCATGTGTATCGCGGCTCACTCTTTTCGGATTTCTTGTAGGGTTTCCTTTGCTTTTGGGGCATGTTCATGGAATTTTCCTAGTTTTTCACACACATAGTCTAAGCAGTGGGCACAGTTTTCAACTTCCTTTTCAGTGCCACATTTTCTTATCTCACATGTGTCCCAATAGTTGATGTGTCGTCCATTTGGATTCACGCAGCCATCACAGTTTACTTCTTCAGGCTGGATTTTCCATTCCTCAGCAACTGCTCTCTTCTTCGCTTCATCGTTTTCCTTTGTGGCAATGAATGCTTTGCAGTCTGTACAAGTTATTCCACAAAAGGCGACCATTTTATCCATACAGAGACCTCTTTGAGACATTATTCAATAGCTAATATTAAGTTTGCTTGTGAGTGTAGAAAAACAGCTGTGTGTGTATGCCTCGTTTTGAAGTCTCTTTGCCGAGTAGGAAATTAAAACGCGAGGAATTAGAATTTAGAAGCGGAGAATTCGGATGCACGCGCACAGTGTCAAGCTTGTTGCTTATGAATATGTTCCATTAGGGTTTGAGATGGTGATTGCGCGCGCGCTCGATAAGAGCTATTACAGTATGACATAACTTCTGACACGGCAATTTTAAAGTGTTTATCTGCATTTTGGGCTCGTTTTGTTTTCATTTAGCTGATTGGGCTAGCCTCATTAGGGTGTTCGCTATGTTGCTGGCTGAGTTCCTTATTACGTACCTCCTCGCGCCGCTTAAGATGGATTGAAGGTTTCTCCCCTCGAAAACGTCGATGAGATTCTCTCGCAATTCGTCTAAGTTTAAGTACTTCATCACTTCGCCGTCGAATACTTCAACGAAGTTGTTATCTGGACAGAGGATGGGACGCATTGAACCCAAGCATAGGTGGACGGTGCTTGAAGTTGGCAGGTAATCCGCAGCATTCTTATGTATGAGGATGGCATTTGACGCGTGGAAGTACGTGTAAAGCCTGCTTATTGGTGGGGCTTCTTTCCTGAATATTGTAAATTTGTATTCGTGAGCCATTTCTTTGGCAGCTCCAATGCTCTCCTCATGGGAAGATAACATCAATAGTATGACATCGTATGTTTTGCGTAGCTTCTTGAAGATTGGAAGCACTTCGCGTAGGTTTTTGAGCCGTATTCCGTAGGCCAGAATGATTTTTGTGTCTTCCTCCTGTGGGAGACCCAGCTTTGATCTGGCTTCCAACATTTTACCTTCAACAATAGGGTGGCACGGGTAAGGTACAATGTGTGTCTTATCTGCTGGCAGCGCGTGGGCCAAAAGCTGCTTGTAACGTTCATCAAACAACGTGATTACGTCCCAATCAAACTTGTAGAAGTTCACGTTCTTGGGAACTCTTCCCTCGTGCATAACCGCTATTGTAGTCGCTTTTCTCTTTACCACATCGAAGATTTTGAGTAATTTCCCAAGAGGGGTTAAGCACGGCTTTTCGATGACGAAGAGATCATAATCTTCGTTGACAACTGGACTCGGGTCGAAGTATAGGTCTAAGCTGTTTTCGTCCTCAACCTTAGTCCCATATCTGTACATCTCCCAGTTTCTGTAAACGAATCGTTCATCCTCGGTTTCAATAGGTATCCTGCCTCCAACTCTCTCCTGAGTTGGAGCGAAAACTATAATTTCATGACCTTGACTCATCCACTCTCTACCGATAAGCTCCGCATGAACCGATACTCCGCAACAATCGTTCCAAGGAGACATTATCGCTATTCTCATACCCATCGTCACCCTGCGTGATGTTCTACCACAAATAGCCTCATAAGGAGTTGCGTATTATAAATCTACTGAGGTTGGGTAAAGTGAAATTGAAACGTTACAAGAATAACCCCATTTTAGAACCTGGCGAGAACTTGTGGGAGTCTATAGCGGTTTTTAACCCCGCCGCTTTCTATCGGAATGGCACAGTATATTTGTTTTATCGAGCGGTTGGGGAATACGAGAGATATATTTCTAGGATTGGCTGTGCGACTAGTCGGGATGGCTTCAATTTTGAACGATTAGATAATCCAGTCTTTGAGCCTGTAGAAGAATATGAAAAGTGGGGAGTTGAAGACGCTCGGACCATTATACTTGAGAACAAGCTTTACATGACGTACGTTGCTCACTCTGGGCGAAGCGGTCCTCCGAGAGCCCTTTTCCCCAGGTTAGGCATATCAGGTGAGAAAGCCCGTGTCATCCTTAGTGAAAGGGGCACACCTCGCATAGCTTTAGCTTCATTAGACGATCTGTCCTCTTTGGATGACCTGCAGAGTCTTTCCAGCCGTTTTCGAAGACATGGCTGCATTACTCCTTCTGGAGTTTATGAAAGAGATACGGTGCTTTTTCCTGAAAGAATTAACGGTAAGCATGTGATGCTCCATAGGCCCCGTGACTGGGTGGGTCCCGATTACGGCACAGATCTTCCAAGCATTTGGATTGCCTATTCTGAAAACCTCAAAGACTGGTATGGCCACAAGATCGTAATGAGGCCGGAAAGAGAATGGGAAGCAGAGAAAATAGGCACTGGGCCGCCGCCGATAAAGACCGAGAAAGGGTGGCTCTTGATCTATCACGGAGTTAGCGTTGACCATAAGTACAGAGCAGGCGCGGCATTGTTGCACCTGCACGATCCTTCGAAGGTTATTAGTCGTTTGTCACAGCCAATTCTGGAACCAGAGGAACATTATGAAAAAGTTGGCGACGTTCCAAACGTGGTGTTTCCTGAAGGGGCAGTGATGCTTAACAGTAGACTCTTCGTCTATTATGGGGCGGCTGACAAAGTTTGTTGCGTTGCCACCGGGGATTTGCACATGTTCTAGCTTTTTTTAGTTTTGTTCAAACCGAATAAAGAAGTTGCACTGGATTTTAAATTGACTTCATTTCCTCTTGTGTAACATTGCCCCTATAATAATTGATCCCAAAAAAGCACCACGGCGTAGTAGTTTTTCATGGTCTTGGTGACTAAGCGCTATAAAAAGGGGTTATTGTTCTGTTGGTTGGATACTGGAGAAACAGTTGAAACATCGAGAGAGATGAAACGTGGCTTGTCTGGGTGAAAACCCAAGATATGTCGTATATTCGTTAAGTGGAGGTTTAGTTTCATTTTAGAATAGATCAGAGCACCACATCTCAAACGTGTGATAGGATTCGTTTTCATTTTATCTTTTCTCTCTTTCAAAATTTTCCATCAAATTAAG
>Ga0209636_10003692_pt1 | contig 15635 bp, 6 predicted proteins | sample DeeMarSWOR152_54_FD_187464 | JGI IMG/M metagenome (GOLD analysis project Ga0209636, IMG submission 187464) | Marine sediment microbial communities from White Oak River estuary, North Carolina - WOR-1-52-54 (SPAdes) (version 2) | ecosystem: Environmental > Aquatic > Marine > Intertidal zone >...
TTTCCATTAAATCTTTCAACTCGTTTACAAGCCGATCAGCATCAGCAGTCAAATTTGCCAGGCGAGACTCTGTTTTGGCAAGCCATTCTCTCGTGCTCTTAAGCTGCTTTGTCCGTACCTCAATATCGGTTACCAGGGCATCCATTCCTTTGAACCTTTCCAACACCTCATTAACCCGTCGTTCGTTTCCACTCAGAGTCCTGGCCTTCTCATCAATGAGAGAGAGCCTCTTCTTTATATCCTCCTCGATGTCCTTTATCTCTTTAAATCCATCCTTCAGTATGTCAGCCCTTTTCTCAAGATTTGATATGAACTCCTTTGTTTTGGTGATCGCCTCTATTGCAACTTCAATGTCGTTCTCCCTGTTTTTCAATCCTTCGGACTTTTTTCCGAATTCCACGATTTTCTCGGAAATCTGTCCTATATCCCCTTCGATCTTATCTAATAGTTCCTTCTCTGATTCGATGAATCGGATCTTCTCCTCCACAACAGAAATAAGCCCCACCGCCTGTTCGGCATTCTTAGCGATATCGCTCACGAGTTTTTTCTCACTCTTCAGATGCCGTACCTTTGCCGAAATGTCCCCCTCTTCTTTTTTTAGATTCTGAATGATTTTTCTAAGGGATGCCACATCCCTTTTATCCTCTTTGAGCTGTCGTAATATTTCGGTTAATTTATCAATGTCTACCTCTATCTGTTCTTTATACTGAACTGCCTTGCGAATGACCTGCGATTCCTTTTCAAAATTAATAATTCTTTTTTCTACATCATCAACTCTCTTCTCTATTTTATTTCGTGTCTGCTCCACTTCTTTGCTAAAATTAATTAACCCCTCACGGGCTTTCTCCTGAGATCTTTCCATCTCTGTTTTTATATTTCCTGCTATTGAGCTCAACAGCCCAACGAGCTCATTTTCTTTCTCTCTTACATCATTCCTATGCTCAGCAAATACCTCATCAACCGCCTGACGGTGTTGTCGCAATGACTGATTTATCTCAGCCACTACCTCATCCTTTAATCCCTTCACCACTTCCCTAATCCTCTCCATCTCCTCCATTACCCCACTAAGCCGCTCACGTGCACTGCTCGCCATCTCCTCTCCAGTGCGTAAGTAACTCGTCTCAAGCTCCTTCACCTGCTCCTCAGCAGATTTTAACGCCTCCTCTACCTTCTTCCCCACTACCCTGCGTAAATCCTCTACCCTGCTGCCTATCCCTTCTATACGCTCGTTCAACTGCTTCGCTTCCTCTCCATACCTCTCAGCTACCCGCTCCTTCTCCTCCTTGAACAACGCCCGCAGGTTCTCAAGCTCCCTCATCAGCTCCTGCCGCGCCTCAACCTTTACCGTGTTCATATTTTCCAGTAGCGCATCCTCCTGCACCTTGAATCGTTCCTCAGACCGCTGAATCGCATCATCTACCTTGCCCAACAGCGCATTAATCCCCGCCTCACGAGCATCCAGCTCTATGGCTGTCTTGGAGATGATTTCCTCTATCTTCTGAAGAATGAGTTCCCTTTCTTTCTCATATATCTGCTCGGTTAAGCGCTGCAGGTTCTGTATCTTCTCATCGATTTCTGGTTCATATTTTAAATAAACGGATTCAATCCGTTCCTCAATCATCTTCTGCCCGGTATTTGCAATTACTTTCAGATCTCCGATTTTCCCGTCAAGGGCTGAAATGCTGCTCTCGTACTCCTTTAACTTCACAACGAACTCGTCGCTTACTGTTTCAGATGCCTTGCGCACCTCCTCCTCTAGACGGCTGTTTATCTCAGAAATCTGTTCTGAGGTTTCTCTAATACGCTCCTCCAGCTGAGCGAAAAGGGATGTTTTTTGACGGTCCAGCCCCTGCAGAAATGAAGCAATATTTGTATCGACCCGCTCCTTGTGAGCCTTGAATTCCAATTTAATATGGGTAAAAATAGTGTTGAACTCCTTCTTATACTTCAGGAGCTTCTCATTCATCTCCGAAACCATTGGTTTTATAATAAGAAGGTTTTTACTGGCTTCTTCATTTATCTCAGAGACAATCCGATTTTTCAAAACATCAGCTTCACTTTCATGCGCTTTGATCCTGAGATTCAGGTTCTCCGCATACTTGTCAGTTTCATTTTTGATATCGCCCAGCAGGTTTTCAACCCTTCCTTCAAGACGGGTAACATAGGAAGAAAGATCTTTTGCCCTTGATTCTACCCTCCTGAAAACATCGTCTTTAAATACAGCTTCTGACTTTTCAATGGACGCGATGTATTTTTGATACTCTTCCTCGGCTCGCTTCAAGTAGACCCTCAAGGTCTCCTTTTCAAGCTGTTCCATCTTACTCCTGGTATCGGAGAGTCCCATGTCCAGTTCTGATATACGATTTTCTATTGAAGAGAAATTCTCCGTTTCAAGAGTCCCTAATCTGCCACTCAGTTCTTCAATCGATCTGTCAAGCTCATCGATCTTGTGCACAACCAGGTCAGTAACACTTTCGGCTTCCTTCTTGAACTTCGCAAGTTCTTCACTCTGCGCAGTCCTCATAAGATCGAGGTTTTCACGGTACTCGTTCACTATGGGAACAAAAAAACCCTTTGCTTCATACATAACAGTATTTTTCACTTCTTCAAGGGCCTTCTCGGTTTTCTCATTCACCCTGTTCTCAAGCTCTGACAGCATCGAGAACGCAGTCTTTAAAGACTTCTCATTATCCGTTATGTCTAAACCAATCTTTTTTACTCTTTTTGATATCTTCTTTATAGAAGGAAGGCTCTTCTGCAGGTTATTAATTTCAGATAGGAAATCATCTTTAATCCGCTTTAATCGTTCAAGCTCAATTTTAATTGCCTCAAGCTCACCTTTTTCAGATTTCACATCCACAAAACTCTGTTTCAGGCTCTCATCGGCGATCTCGATCTTCGCGAGAATCTGTGAGGCTCTCCGTAAGGCGGCGTCAAGGTCTTGCAGGCTACTGGCGAAATCTTCCTTTTTTTGCGCAACGTAAATATTGAAATCGGCAGACAGCTTTTCCGCATATTTTTTAAACTTATTAAAATTGATTGTTCGCTTGTCAATTCTTCTGAAAAAGAGTATGAGTACGAGGGTTACAAAAATGGTCAAGAAAGGCCAGAAGTCCATGTTCCCCTCCCGCATACATAAATTGAATTAACTTTACTCTATAGCTGTAATCTCTAAATGTCAAACCCTTTTTAAATCAATAATTTATACGAATAAAAACCCTGCAGCGATGTAACGACCCATCGCCACAGGGTCCTTTTCCAACACTATGTAGTATACACTTCTGTTTTAGTACCTTAACCCTTATGTTCTTGCCGAACAGGCAAGAAAATCTTTTAATCAAGAATGCGGCTTGTCCGCATTAGTACCTTAACCCTTATTTTCTTGCCGAACAGGCAAGAAAATCTTTTAATCAAGAATGCGGCTTGTCCGCATTAAGGATACTCATGCTCCCATATCTGCAAGATGCTTGTACATATTGTAACGCCTAGCTGCATCCTGCCTGGCCTGTTCAAGGAACTTCAATGCCCTGTCTGGATTCGAATACTTCAATGCCTTGAACCTTATTTCGTTGTACATGTAATCAGCAATGTCAATGTCCGGCTCTTTTGAATCAATAATCAGAGGGCTCTTTCCTTCAGCAGCCAGGGCCGGATTGTACCTGTAGAGAACCCAGGCCCCTGATTCAACTGCACGTTGTTGCTCTTCAAGACCCCTTGTCATGTTGATTCCGTGGGCAATGCAGTGAGAATATGCAATGACGAGGGACGGACCAGGATATGCATCTGCTTCGTTAAAGACTTTGACAGCCTGGGTCATATTGTATCCCATGGCCACCTGTGCAACATATACGTTGCCGTAAGTGAGTGCCATGACCCCCAGATCCTTTTTCATCACGGGCTTTCCTGCTTCAGAAAACTTTGCAATTGCCCCAAGCGGCGTTGCTTTAGACATCTGTCCGCCTGTATTGGAATACACTTCTGTGTCAAGTACAAGTGCATTTATGTCCCTTCCTGAGGCAAGCACGTGGTCGAGGCCCCCATACCCTATATCATAGGCCCAGCCATCACCTCCGAACATCCATACAGACCGCTTGATCAGATAATCAGCAAGGCTCAAAAGATTTTTCAAATCTTTTTTGTCCTTTCCTTTCAGAGCAGCTCTCAGCGCTTCCACCCTCTTTCTCTGCTGCTCAATTCCTTCCGGCGTAGTCTGATCGGCCGAAAGAAATCCTTCCAGGAGCCCTTTATCAAGTCCCTCGCCACCTGCTTTAATAATTTTTTCAATAATTTCCCGCGCGTGTTCTCCCAGCTTGTCTGCAGTGAGCCGCATTCCGAAACTAAACTCAGCAGCATCTTCAAACAGCGAGTTTGACCATACAGGTCCTCTGCCGTCTTTCCTCGTTGTGTAGGGAGTTGTTGGCAGGTTGCCCCCATAGATCGAAGAGCACCCTGTTGCATTTCCTACTGTCAACCGGTCGCCAAAAAGCTGTGAAACAAGCTTGACGTAAGGAGTCTCACCACATCCTGCACATGCACCGGAAAACTCAAACATAGGTGGAAGTAGCTGAGAGCCGAGAATGGTTGTCCTTGGCATGAGAGTAGGGTCACTATCGGGAAGACTCAAAAAGAAATTCCAATTTTTAACCTCCTGCTCCCTGAGGGGAAGTTGGGGATGCATCATCAAAGCCTTCTCCTCTGTTTTTTGTCCGTCCGTCCGTTTTACCCCGGGACATATTTCTGCACACACCCCACAGCCTGTGCAGTCTTCCGGTGCTACCTGAACGGTGAATTTGAGCCCCTTCATCTTCTTTGCCCGTGCATCAGCGGATTTAAAAACAGCAGGGGCATCGGTGAGCTTCAGCGGATCATAGAACTTGATCCGTATAGTGGCGTGTGGGCACACGAGTGAGCACTGACCGCACTGAATGCAGAGCTCTGGATACCATACCGGTATATTGTCTGCGACATTCCTTTTCTCATACTTCGTTGTCCCTGTAGGCCAGGTCCCATCATCTGGAAAGGCTGACACAGGCAATTTATTTCCACGGCCTGCAATGATCTCTCCGGTCACCTGCTTCACAAATGCAGGCGCATCCTCAGGAACAGGGGAGTGAATATGAAGTGTACTGGTGACCTTATCCGGATAGTTCACTTCTACAATACTCTGTATAGCAGTATCCACTGCCCTCATGTTCATATCGACAATGTTCTGTCCTTTCCTCCCGTAGGTTTTTACAATCGAATCTTTAATCAGCTTGATCGCCTGATCCTTCGGTAGAACACCGGATATAAGGAAGAATGCCGTCTGCATGATGGTATTTATGCGCGCACCGAGCCCCAGATCCTGGGCAATCTGTACCGCATTTATGATATAGAAACGCACCTTCTTCTTTATTAACTGCTCCTGAACCTCAGCAGGGATATTATCCCAAATCTCCTCCTTCCCGAAAGGAGAGTTGAGGAGGAATACTCCCCCCGGCTCAAGTTTTGAAAGCATGTCATACTTCTCAAGGAAGGTAAACCTATGACAGGCGAGAAAGCTTGCCTTTAATATCAGGTAAGTACTCCGTATTCGCTCGGGTCCGAACCTCAGGTGGGACACGGTAATAGCACCAGCTTTCTTCGAATCGTACACAAAGTATCCCTGAGCATAATTATCAGTTGCATCACCGATTATCTTTATTGAGTTCTTGTTCGCGCCAACAGTCCCGTCAGCACCTAGTCCGTAAAAGAGTGCTTTGTGTGCTCCTTTTGGTTCTGAGATATAATCTTCATCCCAGGGCAGGTTTGTAAACGTCACATCATCGTGGATACCCACCGTGAAATGGTTTTTCGGGGAGTTTTCCTTGAGATTTTCTAAAACAGATTTTGCCATTCCTCCATTGAACTCTGCGGAGCCAAGACCGTACCTTCCTCCCACAATCACAGGGCATTCTTTAAATGGAGTATACCCTGCACCCATGGCTTCATCAATTGCTGTTCGCACATCCTCATACAGCGGCTCCCCGATGGAACCTGGCTCCTTTGTTCTGTCCAGAACTGCAATCGCTTTTACGGTTTTTGGGAGGGTAGTCACGAAATCTTTGGTACTGAAAGGCCTGTATAGCCTCACCTTTATCACTCCAACCTTTTCACCTTTCTCAGCTTCATGTAGTACTACCTCCTCCATGGCTTCAGCCCCGGATCCCATGATAATGACTACTCTGTCAGCAGCAGGGGCACCCACATAATCAAAGAGGTGGTACTCTCTTCCCACTATTTTGGCGAACTTGTCCATATATTCTTGCACAATCCCGGGTGCTTCAGTATAGTATTTATTTACAGTCTCTCGAGCCGTAAAAAAGACATCTGGGTTCTGGGAGGTACCTCGAATTCGAGGACTTTCAGGGTTCAAACCTCGCATTCGGTGGGCGACCACATACTCCATGTCGATTAGTTTTCGCATATCATCAAAGCTGATCTGCTGGATCTTCTGTATCTCGGAGGATAGGCGGAAACCATCAAAAAAATGTATAAATGGAACCCTTGCCTTCAATGTTGCTGCCTGGGCAATGAGGCCAAGGTCCATGATTTCCTGAATTGAGGCTGATGAAATGAGCCCAAATCCAGTTGCTCTCACAGCCATTACATCAGAGTGATCCCCGAAGATGCTGAGTGCCTGACAAGCAACTGCCCTCGCAGATACGTGAAATACCGTGGGACAGAGCTCTCCTGCTATCTTGTACATGTTCGGGATCATCAAGAGCAATCCCTGTGATGCAGTAAAGGTGGTACATAGTGCTCCTGTTGTAAGTGCTCCATGCACCGCGCCTGCGGCCCCAGCTTCGGACTGCATCTCTGTTACCGAAGGAACCGTCCCCCATATGTTCTTTTTTCCTTTTGCAGACCACTCATCTGACAATTCCCCCATAGAGGATGACGGCGTTATTGGATAAATCGCGATTACTTCGTTCGTGGCATGGGCAACATAAGCTGCAGCAGTATTCCCATCCATTGGTACCATTTCTCTTTCCATTCTGTTTCCCTCTCATAGTTCATGAATTTCTAACCTCAATCTTAATAATTTTTTTTATCAACATCAAGTTAATTACAGGTAACAGAGGCTTCAGGATGGCGTACATACGTGTTCTTCGAGGCAATGAAAAGTTTTCTTGAGTGGTAAAAACCAGAGAACCGAAAAAGGATGGATTTTTATTAAAATGGTGGAATAAGTCTTTATATATACTTTACCAGGGTAAGCCTGTTAATTTTGTTATCCATGTACTCATAATGAATTTCATCCATCATCTCCCGCATTATATATAGGCCTAATCCTCTTTCTTTTAACGAAGAAAAATGTTGGTTGAGATCGACTTTTTCCTGTTCAATTGGATTAAACTGCTTTCCCTCATGTTCATATATAATAATAAACTTGTTCTGTTTCCTTTTACATTGAATCGTGAATCCTTTATCAGTATTACTGCCAAGGGAATGTTCAATAATATTTGCACTCCATTCGTCGCAAGATATTTCAATCTTTGTGATGTCGTCGTTAGATGCTCCACAGGATTTCGCTATTTTAGAAATGAAATCTCGGGCCTTGGCCAAATTGACGAAGTCAGATTCAAGAAAAATCGTCTCACTTTTCACGAGCTAAACTCCGAGATATTCCACTACGCGGATCTTACATTCCCGTTCTCATCCACAGAAATTATGCCTTTGCAACCCGAGCATCTGAATGTGCCCGGTTTCGAAGTCTTTAACCTTTTCCCGCAATGAGGACATCCGAAAACAAGAGGAAAAGCAAATGCACTCTGCGTGGCTATAGGGGTTGGTGCAGGTTTTTCTTTCTCCTCACCTCTCAATAATGCCAAAGCAGAGTCAAAATCATCTGCGATTTTAAAGAATTTGGTGAAACCGAGGAGTTGAAACACATCCATTACTTTTTTCTGGAGACCAAAAAGGGCCATATCCCCTTTTTTCTGCTTAATCAATTTTAAAAAAGCAGTAAACGCTCCGATTCCTGTACTGCTTATATAATTCAGGCCATTACAATTGAATATTATGCTGCTTACACCAGAGTTAATCAGAGAGTTTACATGTGATTGAAATTCAGGCGAGTTGTATGTATCCAAATACCCATTGAGTATGAGTTGGATGGTATCTGGACTTCCCCCTACCTGCATTGGAGTAATCTTCAAAGAATCCTTAATGGTGATTTCCTCCATCAAAACACCCCTCTCACACTGTTTCTATTTTAAATCATTAATTCTTTGTTTAAAAAAATAATTAATCACTGGTGAATAATTCTTACTAATTATTCACCAGCTCAATAATTAGTTTCTAACTTATAAAATTTCAATAAGCTATTTATAAAACAATATTTATATAATATGAAAATGCTAATTATTCACCAGAAACTAATTATCTCTTAATTATACAACATTTTAACATTATTTACACTACTTTTCTTATTTAACTTTCATTACAGTAAGGGTCATATCATCATACTGCTCTGCAGAGCCCACAAAGTTTGAAACATCCTCAACAATGAGATTGGCCATTTCTTTGGAATCCCTGTCCGCAAAAGAGGGTATAATTTCAGCCAGCTTGCGCATCCCATATTCCTCTTCCCGTTCGTTCCTCGCCTCATGAATGCCGTCAGTAAAGAGGAAGAGCGAGTCACCAGAACTGAGCACTATGGGATTCTCTTCTGCATATTCGACGTCAGGCATGACTCCAATTGGCACTGATCCCTCTGGTGGATTCACAAGGAAACACTGGTTCTTTTCTCTCTTATACACAAGAATCGGACCGTATCCTGCATTAGTATAACGAAACTGCCGGTTTTTCTGATTGAAAACACCAAAAAGCAGAGTCGCAAATCGGTCAGAAGAGATATCAGCAGCAAGGGTATCGTTCATCAACGTAACGAGCCGCCCAGGATCACTCACCCCTGAGTTCAGAAGAGATTTGAATACTGTACGGATCATTATCATCATGAGAGATGCTGGCACTCCCTTGCCTGCAACATCACTTATTATGAGCCCGTACCTTTCATCTCCTATCTGCAGAAAATCGTAGTAATCCCCGCCGACGCCCACTGCTGCTTTATAATACCCATCTATGCTTACAAAGTCATTTTTTATCCCCATTTGAGGAATAAGGTCCTGCTGTATCCTCCGTGCGATCTCTAGCTGTTCATCGAGCTTTGCCTTTTCTTCCATCTTTTTCTGGTAATCAAGAAGCCGTTCAGTCATCCGGTTAAACTCATCAGAAAGGAGTCCTATTTCGTCCCTTGCTTTAATATGAATTTTATAATCGAGCCTCCCTCCTCCGATAATATTTGCACCCTTTGCCAGCACTTTAATCGGTTTTATGGTAATTGAAGCCATGAGGATAGCGCCCAGTATACCCACTAAAATTGTCACTCCAGTGACAATCATGGCACTGTACAAATTGTTTCTTCTCGCCTCGAGGATTTTCCTGAATATGCTGTCTGTTGAGTATCCAAGCTGAACCGTGCCCAGTCTGGTTTCAGCAAAGATCACCGGAGATGCGAGCTTATAGAGCTCTTTGAGCTCATCAGGATTGTAGGCTGGATCAATGACAATATCACTGGCCTTAGCAGTACGCTCTGTGAACCTGTCCTCTAATACTTTACCCCTTTCATTTATATCCGAATGAGCAATAACCCTGTTATTATTATCGAGAATTATACTATATTTTATGTCCTCATTTTCCATTATCTTTGCTATAACGGACAGGAGAAGAAGCTCGTCATTATTCAATATACCTTCCCTAGCAACGTTGGTCATATTTTCGAGGGAGAGCCTGGCCTTTGCGATCATCTGGTCGGCGAGTGCTCTTTTTTGATTCTCAGTGCTTACATAACTCAGAATACTGCTTATTCCTATTGTAAGTATCAGTATGAGCGCAACGATCAAAAGGCTGAATTTAAAGCGCAATCCAAACCTCTTTTTTCTGATTCCTGTAGTGCTTATTTTTTCTTCCATGTTCACTCCCTTCTTCCTGGCCATTAATTTTAAAATCACATCTGTAAAAATAAAAATCGTTATAACAAGAAGCCCTCCAAGCACGAGGTAAAGAGCTATATTTAAAACAGGACTTATCTCAAAGGTCTCCCTCTTTAAAATCCACGGTGGTGCGAGTTTCACTATTTTCCTTTCTACCTCAGGTTTGGCAGAAAGTGGGTGTAACCGTAATTTGAAATGAGCTGTATTACTAACATTCCCCGCTCTATCAACTGCTGCGACATTAAAATACCACACTCCTTCATCAACCGAACTGTATTTCACCCTACTTCTCGTTATACGAATCCTCGGTTTTGTGATGGTAATCTTTCTCTTTGAAAGGCTGTAATTATATCCTGCCACATCCTTTGCGTCGATATTCCACTGAAATAAGGGAGAATTATCCTTATAAAAACCGTCTTTATCGAGCTCAAGAGCCGAAAGCACAGGTGAAGGGGGCGGGGTAAGATCAACGGAAAAAGGAATTGTCACAGTTGAAGAATAATTTCCTGCCCTGTCCTTTGCCCTCAGATGAAAATAGTAGGTGCCCTCCTCCCCAGCTGTGAGAGTTATGCTATTTGTAAAGGGCGAGAGATTCACAATTTCCGGTTCCTCGATTTTTTCCTTATTGAAGGAATAGCAATACCCTTCCAGACCCGATGAATCCTTCAATTCTCTCCAGCTCACCTTGCGCCCACTTTTCCCTATATATCTGTTTTTAACAGGATTAACCCTCACAGATGCGATCGATTCATCGGGCCCTAAAAACCCAATACCCACTCTGTCCTGCCAGAACAAATAGGGTACCTTACCGCTCATAAAAGGAAAAAACCGGATGATAGTCTTTCCCTTCACCCCAAAAGGTCCGTCTTCAACAAAGGAGCCATTCTGACGCAGTGAGTAATATATCCTTGTGTTTCCATCTCTTCCATCAAAATAAAAAACCAAAAGCTGATTGTCGGGAAAAAGCAGGTGGGGTCCCTTAGCAGTTGAAATGGACTGGTTTACCTTCTGTTCTTCAGAGATTGGGTCTCCTGAAAGGCCGTATTCCCTGTAATAGATACCTGTGACCCCGCCCCTATCCCCTTCGTATAAGACATGAAACCGGTCATGGGTAAAAAATATGACAGGATGTGCATTTTCGCCGAACTTACTCTCAGCAAGGCTGCGAGGTACAGACCATGTGGCTCCTTGGTCAGCGCTCATTGAGTAATAAATATTAAATACGGGCATTTCTATTTCGTAAATAGGTCTGGACTGCCAGAATATGTAGAGCCTCCCCCTGTGATAGTGGAGGGAAGGAAAGAATGACCCGGCAAAACCTTTTGCTACCTGAAAGGGGGATGTCCAGGTTTTTCCCAGGTTTCTACTCGAGATATAGAAAAAGTCAATCCTCGTTCCTTCACTTTCAATGTGATAGAAAAGGTAAAGAGTATTATTCTCATAGAACAGTAGAGGCCTGAAACAGAAATTTTCATCCCGCACCAGAACAATATCTTTCTGCCATGTTGATCCTCTATCTGTGCTTGTGGAGTAATGGAGGAGCCCGTCAAGGGTATTCCAGACCAGGAACAGGGTATCATTCGTATAAAACGCATCGAAATGGGGTGAAAATCCCTTCTTTAAGGCAATGTCATTCTGAGCGGTTTTCGGATCGGATAACGTGCGAAAATCTTCTGTTACTATGAAGTTAATGCGTGCGCTCTTTGTTCCCTGTTCCAGATAGAACACAAAAAACGCCTGCCCGATGTCAACAGGCTTTACATCTGATACTATAGTTTTTTCCGTATTCCTTACAATATATCGGGGATAATCCCAGTAATAAGAAGCCACTGCAGGATAAGCCACACAGGAGAGAAGAATGGTAAAACACAGAATGATGAATATTCTACCTACAGATTTTTTCCAAAATGGATGGTTACCCATCTTGTTTTTTATATGAATGTTATGAGCTGCTTTGCTCCACATCGTATCCCAGTCTCTTCTTCGCTCTCTGGATGTTTATCTTTACATTTTCATACTCAGGATCTATTTTTAATATTTCTTCCCACTCAGAAATAGCTTCTTTATACAAACCATTCATATAGTAGTTGATGCCATCCAGATAATGTTTTTTTATTTTAATCCGGAGCTCGTCATCCATCTTTTCTGAAGTTGCAGCCGTGGCAGTGCTGAACCTTTCAAGGTTTCTCAGCTTCGTTTCAGCTCTTGATAGGAACACGCGCGCATCAACAAAATCAGGATCCAATTCAACAGCCTTTGTCCACACCATCACAGCCTCTTTGAGTTTCTCGTTTTTGTAGAGCTCTACACCCTCTGTATAGAGGTCCTGAGATCTTCTCCTATCTTCTTCGGTAACAATTTTTTTCTCTTCAGTGCGCTCGGACTCCAGCTTTTTCAGCAGGCTCCGTGCATCATGATAGCCTGAGTCCACCTCAAGTATGAGGTTCAGTTTAACGCTTGCCTCTCTTTTCTTATCCCTTTCTATCAGATCTTTTGCTTCATTCAGCATGTTATTAAGAATATCTCGTGCCATTGCCGGGTCTGTTCTACTGAGCGCCTTTGTCAAATTCAGTCGCGCATTTTCATTGAATGGAAAAATCAAAAGGATCTCTTCCCAGTATTTAACAGACTCCCCATAGTCCTCTCTCGCATAGGACTCCCTGCCAAGTCTCTTCAGGTCTTCAATGAGTTTATAAAAGGGAGAGCCCTCAGGAACGTACTTCTCTTCTTCCCTCTTGAGCGCAATGGTCACTCTCAAAATATATTCCTGTATCTGCGTATTTTCAGGATCTAATTTCAATCCCTCGTTGAGAGCTGCCAGCGATTTTTTGTACTGATAGAGATTATAGTACTTAATTCCTTCCCTCAGGAAATATGCAACCTGCTCTGTGAGATTTTCCCTTTCCAGCCGCTGGATTCTTGCAATTTCTGCACGTATGGTCTCAATATACTTCTTTGATTCTTCCACTCTATAGTTCATTGCAATGGCATTCTCAAACTGATCAATAGCCTCCTCAAATTGCTTTCTGTTATAAAGAACAACGCCATTCTCAAAATAGCTCTTTGCCAGTGCTAAAAGACGCTCACTTTCCCTAAGCTTGAACTCGATTTTTGACAGGTATATTGGTGCATCCCCATCATAGGGATTAATTTCCAGAATCTCGTTCCATCTCGCTTTTGAAGCTTCATATTCCCCCATTTCAAAGAGCCGAATTGCTTCTTCTTTTAATTCATATATCCTCTTTAATGTTTCAACTTCACTGAGTCGCGTTTGAATCAACTCTCCCCCAGGATCAAATTTTCGTGCAAAAAAGTACAAGTAGAGCGCATCATCATATTTCCCTTCTTTGAAAAGCTCATCTCCCCTCTCTACAATCTGTCGGTACCGCTCTTTGTTTTTTAACCTCTCTATTGTATTGAATCCATTCGCAAGAGGCATGTAGAGGTCACCCGAGGTAGGCGTACTGTTTTCTTTCACATAGAGAAACGTATTGAATGCCTCATCCACATTTCCTTTATCAAGCGCCTCAAATCCTTCACTCAACTTTTCTGTGAGCTCATCAATTCTGGCAAGGGCTTCGGCAATTAGTTTTTTTACCTCCTCATTCCATGGGTCTACTCTCAGCACTTCTGTCCATAGCTCGACAGCACCATAATAATCCTTTTTATTGAACAGCACCTTACCCTGCTCAATATACTGAGCCGTCTCTTTGATAATATCCTTGTCCCTTGCAAAAGACAGAAACGATGGATAGATCAGGAACAAAAGTACACACACTACTAGTACTTTTAAACAGATCATTCTCATACTATCTATAGATATTGTATTGAACTCATATCAATGCAGGGAAAACCATCTCTTCAAAAGATTAGTTTACCCTAATTTCTTTTATCGACAAGAATTGACGCTACCTGATTCAATAAAAGCTGCTCACTATCACTCAATTGTCCTTGGCGACCACTTCAGTAATTATTACCTTTACTCTCTACGATTTATCCAAAAGATAGATAGTTTCATAATACAAATATAGTACTTCAAAGGTATCTTATATACTAAAATACACATAAAAGGCGTTAAAATGCAGTATAAACTCCTCGCACTTGACCTTGACGGGACCTTTCTCAATGACGCTGAGAGTATAAGCAGTAGCAACCTTGCTTATGTCCAAAAAGCGAGCAAAGAAGGTGTGAAGATAATTATCACTACAGGAAGAAGCTATAATTCTGCAAAAAGGTATATACGAATGGTGAATGTCCCGGATCCAACTATTACCTTTAACGGAGCAGTCATCATAAACAGCGGGGAAGTTTTGAGAAAAATCACTCTGCACAACGAATTAATACAGGACCTGATTAAGCTACTGAAAGACATGGATTACTGCCCCATTGTGTACACAGCAGATGGTCAAAAATACTATGAAACTTTCGGAAAATATACAGAGGACTTTCTATCCTTTTCCAAGGGTTTTGAAAAGGAGCTCAAAAAGATCCCACACCTCTTGGATAGAAAATGGGACAACGTAATCCGATTGAGTGTCATTGCAGATAAATACGATGTGCCACTCCTCCACGCAGAGCTTAAAAAACGATTTGGACAGACAATCAGGACCATTGATACCTTCTTTTCGGGATGGAATTTTTGGATATTTGAAATACTGGATAAACTATGCTCGAAATCAAATGGTCTACAGTTCTTGTGCGAGAAATACGGGTTTTCCAGAGAAGAAGTGTTAGCAGTAGGGGATAATAATAACGATCTGGACATGATTAACTGGGCGGGCTTTGGAGTTGCCATGCGGAATGGAATGGATTCCGTTCTCCGTGAAGCTGACTATGTCACTGAACACACGAACAATGAAGATGGAGTGGCAGAAGTAATCCAGAAATTCATCCTCATGGGGACTCCGTAAACCCTCTCCCCAATGGGCAGTAATTACCATTTCAAATAGGCGAGGAAAAAGTTTTCCAGTACTTCGATTTTGCTCTTTGCGCACTCTATAAGAGGGCTATCAGGATAGGTTCTTAAGAATGATTCAAAGGAAGAAAGTGCTTCTCTAAACCGATGTTGTGCTACCTCCATCTTTACATTGTCTGTTGAGAAATAGAAACCCAGGAATCGTTGTAAATCCCGCGTGGTGGACTGGTAACTATCAAATGCTGAGGCTCTTCTCTCATCACTAGTAGGATAATTCTCTACCTCATCGAGGATAAAAGATTTTAAAAATTTATATATCAACAGGGATTTTCTCCTGTATTCCTTAGACCTGCTCGACTCAGCAAGAGTTCGTATTCTACGCATATACTTTTTAAACTTATCAATGTAATCTTCGAAATCCCTTTGGAGGTAGGCACGGCGGATCACTAAAGCATTGTGAAAGTTCTTTTTATAAAAATAAGAGACCAGAGCATACGCATACTTCTTTATCACATCATAGACCTTTCGATCTACAACCTCGTGCTTTCTCTGAATGATTATCTGTTCCCAGAATCTCCTTAATGCCTCGCTCTCTCTCCTTATCCTTTCCTGCTGCATCTGCTGTCTTATTTTTTCCTCTTCTCTTTCTCTCTCAAACCGCCGAAGCCAAACCCACAGGGTCCTGTCCTGGTAGTCGTCCTTCC
>Ga0209636_10003697_pt1 | contig 15626 bp, 11 predicted proteins | sample DeeMarSWOR152_54_FD_187464 | JGI IMG/M metagenome (GOLD analysis project Ga0209636, IMG submission 187464) | Marine sediment microbial communities from White Oak River estuary, North Carolina - WOR-1-52-54 (SPAdes) (version 2) | ecosystem: Environmental > Aquatic > Marine > Intertidal zone >...
ACAACAACGCCTCGGTGGCTCAGCCTGGTAGAGCGTCTGCTTGGTAAGCAGAAGGTCGCGGGTTCGGATCCCGCCCGAGGCTTATTCAGGATCGCGTTATTTACTTTTCTTCTTACCTGTCTTCTTTTTCTTCTCGCCCTTTTTCTTCTCCTCGCCCTCTTTCTTCTCCTCCTTCTTTTCCAGCTGCCCCTTTTCCTTCGCCAGCTCTTCCAGTACTTTCCTCCGCTCCTCCAAACCTTCCAATCTTTCTTTGAGCCTTTCCATACCGATATCCACCTTTTCGATCTCTTTCACATAGTCGGTCATTTTATCACAATATTAATTTATAATAAAGAGAATAAAAAAATAAATTGGCAAATCAGATATTCATAAACCCTGAAAACCCCGAGGAAGAAAAAATTAAAATCGCTGCGGGAGTAATAAGGTCAAACGGTGTTATAATTTACCCTACAGATACCGTTTACGGGATCGGCTGCGATATATGCAGTGCGGAGGGAGTTGAAAGAATCTTCCGCATTAAACACCGCGGGGAAAAGCCTTTGTCAGTGGCGTTTTCCGATCTGGATATGCTCAGGAAATTTGTTGTTCTGCCCCCCGAACATGAGGAATTCATAAAAAAACACCTGGATGAGCCGTGCACCTTTATTGTTAAAAAAACAGGTAAAATCCCGGATGCCGTAACAGCAGGTTTAGATGCCGTTGGGGTAAGGATCCCGGATCACCGGGTGGTCAAGGAGTTGATAAAAGCCTCTGGTGTGCCAATAATTACAACGAGTGCCAATATTTCCGGCAGGAAGGCGCCTAAGGCAGTGGATGAAATCGATGATGAAGTAAGAGAACTGGTTGATTTGATAGTTGACTCCGGTGTTTGCAGAATTGGCGTTCCGTCCAGGGTTATCGACCTCGCCACACATAAGGTTTTAAGAGTGTAGTTTTATTGATAATCGTCCAATATATAATACAATGAGATACCTTTATTCATTTTTGATCATCGGGCTAGTATATTCATCGGTTGTGGGGATCGGGATTTTTGTTGGGACGGATATGATCCATCTGATGTATGAAACAGGAGAGATCGCACCGATGTTTGAAGAACCGGAAAGCCTGACATCATCTGCCCAGATGTTTATATATGTAGTGCTTATAACCGCCCTGTTGTTATTCCTCATAAAGTATAAACTTGATATTGTCATAAAACTTATGCTCGTAATGGCAATGCTGGTTGGAATGGTCATTACATTCCGGACTTTCTTTGGGATCTATTTTGAGTTGATCCCGGCGATACTCATTGCTTTGATCCCGGCAGTATGTCTTTTGATACTAAACCTTTGGAGAAAAAGTATATTGATAAGGAATCTTGTATTGGTATTTGCAATCTCGGGGGTTGGGGCAATTTTAGGGGCATCTTTGGGCATCATACCTGCACTCTGTATTTTGATTATATTCTCTGCCTATGACATCATAGCGGTCTTTGGGACAAAACATATGATAACTTTAGCTGATGCACTTCAGCCGAAACCCAAACAGTCCACACCAAAGGGAACAGAACACGCGACAACTCAATCGGCTGAGGATAGTGAAGGGGGAATTCCATTTATGTTCACCCTCCCATTCGGGGATCATGATATTGAACTCGGGACCGGTGATTTCGCGATACCCTGTATGTTCGCGGTCTCTGTGCTGAGAGATGCTCGTCTTATGGAATACCCCTCACCGGAATTACACGCGATTGTTACGGCAATCGGGGGTTTAGTCGGGGTGATGGCGTTATTCATCTATATAATGAAAAAGGAACATGTTGCATTACCTGCTTTGCCTCCAATCTCCGCCGGATTGATATTGGGTCTTGGATTGAGTTTGCTGATACTTTGAAACATTACCCCTTCAATCTCATAATTGCTTCCGCTAGATCACCGTTTGCTTCCTCTAATGCCTTTCTCGCGTCCTCGCTGCTCACACCCGCCTGCTGGGCCACCATCTCCACATCCTCTTCATTTATCTCAACTGCCGCCTCCCCCCCCTCCTCAACCTCTTTTTCGCTTACATCTCCCGTGATCTGGAAGGTCTCCTTCCCCTGCATGGATATCTTTGCAACTTGAGGATTTTCGATGACTATCTCCCTGTTCATCCCCCTGATGATAACAACATCTGCGTCAATTTCATCCATTTTCATACCCATCCGCTTCATCATCTGCTTCATCTGCTTCGGGTTCACTCCGCCTGGAAACATTTTCTTAATTTAATTATTTAAGATTAATAATAAAAATAACCATGCAAATCTTAAACATCCTGTCGAACTTTACAAACCCTGAAGCGCTCCGGGCACCGGCAGTGCTGACAATATCCCGGGCATATGCAAAAATGTTGGGGTCTTGCGTTTATCATCAAAACATACTTTAAACTTCTCAAAGACCGATTTTCTGCCGAGCAGATATGGAACATCATCCGTTAATGCGCAGGCTATTTTGGCATTAAAACCGTGGTCTTGAATGATGAGCGTTGCGGATTTTATTACATACGGAACCATTCCGCCGCCGACACCATCGGCCACATCAACCTCCTCTTTCTTTAAGGGCTCAAGCAATTCTAAATACTCCGCAGCGGTCTTTGGAATCGGTGTTGTGTCTGCTCCGGAGTCCACAAAAAAATATGCCCTTATATCCTTATTCTTATTTTTGATACCAACCCCCGCTGTTGGCATTCCATTCTCGTCATACTCAAACTCTATTACTGTCATTGCCATCTATTCCGTAAAAGACCGTCCTCTTCCGGGGGATAAAACCCACTAATGGAATCTTTACATATTTTTCTTTTCCTTTCTCAAACACCTCTTTGAAAGTATCTCCAACCGCAACAACCTCATTACCAACAACGGCTATGTGCTTGCCTGCATTTCCTCAATTCCCTTGCATGGGTTGCGAACCATCTAAACTCTTTGCTGTTATTTTTCATTATTCATTCAAAATTTTACAATTATTGGTGTCCCCTCCAAACATAAAAAGTTTTGAATTATTATTCTTTAAGATTTAATAACAAACAAAATATGCAAATCTTAAACATCCTGTCGAACTTTACAAACCCTGAAGCGCTCTGGGCATCGGCAATCATATTGATAGTCATTTTGCTCTATCTTTTGCGGCCCAAACCAAGGGACTTGAAAATCCCGTCGATTATGTTTATTATGGACATGGAGAAAAAATCAAGACTCAGATCTTTTCTTCGCAGGATAGTTAGAGACCCTTTGCTGTTGATTCAACTCCTTATTATCGCTCTTTTGATATTTGCGGCTGCAAATCCCTTCTTTATTACATGGGCAGAAAAGACAGTTAAGGAGGATGCGGCTTTAGTGATAGATGGTTCAGCCAGCATGCAGGCCAGAGACATAGGCGGCAAAAGCAGGTTCTCAAGGGCAATGGAAATTTCCAGGGAAATCGTCGAAAAAACAGAGGGAAACATAGATATAATATTAGCTGAAAATGTTCCCGTCGTTGTTCTTAGAAACGGCTCTAAAACCGAGGCATTAAGCATTTTGAATGAAATGGAGTGTAAATCAACCCCTACGGACATTGGTTCAGCAATCTTGCTTGCTAAAGATTTACCCGGGGGCAATAGAAGTAAAAAAATATATGTGCTGAGTGATTTTTCTAATTCCCGGTCTGATCCCCTGACAGCCCGCCAAATGGCATTTAATGAGGGGATTGACGTAGAGTTTATAGAGATACATGGGGGAAGCGATGATAACGTGGGTGTGATCAACTTAGGAATCGCAACCAACCACACTTTTTTTAATGTTAAAAACTATAATAATAAAAGCATGGAGGTGGGGGTAAAGGTTCTCATAGACAATGTCCGGATTTATTCTGCAAGCAGGGAGATAAAAGCGAATTCTTATGAGTCTTTTTCCGTAAGATTTGATCGCGATTTATATAGAGAGTCCATACTGGAGGTTATCGTTTCATCTCCCGATGATGTCCTTGAGGTGGACAATGCAGCATATGGAGTAATTCCGGCAACAAAAAAGCATCGTGTGCTTCTTATTTCAGAAAAAGAAAGAAATAGATACCTGGAATATGCTCTAACATCCTCTCAGCATACTGAATTGGAAAGAGCAGATCCTCCGATAATTCCGTCATTCAATAACTTTGATATCATAATTTTAGGGGTGGTGGATAAAACACTGCTCCCGGGAGATTCCGAAAAACTCAGATCGCGTGTCCAGGAAGGCGGTAGTTTGATTGTTATGGCATCTGAAGCGCTGACGGAGTTTAACAACAATAAAGATTTCAACGAGCTGATGCCCGTGACTCCGTTATACTTCCCAAAGAGAAATGACAGCCAGGGTATTGATGTTATTTACGAACATGAGATTTTAAAGGATGTGGATTTTGAAGATGTAATTGTAAGCAAATACTATTATGCCACAGCAAACAAAGGATCGGCGGTTATAGCAGAAGTAAATGACCAACCGTTCATAGCATATAAGGACTATGGGGGTGGAAAAGTTGTATTTGTGGGGGCCAATGATAATGCAGATTGGAGCGATTTTCATCTTAAACCGTCTTTTCCGATATTTTATATGCGGGTGGTTAAGTGGTTATCGGGGGGGGAAGGCAAAACGGATATTTATAATTTCGATGCCGGAAGTTCTTTACTTGGTGCCGAATCCGATATTTCTGTAGTGGCACCGTCCGAAAAACGGATATCTGCAAAAAGCATACTCCTGGACGAGATCGGAATTTATAGGATCACTGGGGAAGATAAGCGTATTGGAGTGAGCCTGAACAATGAAAAAGAATCAGATATTGGCGCTGAGATAGAGATGGCGAAAGTAGAGGCAATTCAGGAAGGGGACTTTACGGGTGAAAATGAGAAGATTGATGTTAAAAATGAGCTATATGCGCTTCTTTTGATTTTTGCATCCATTTTTATTTTCTTAGAGTTAATTTATCTTAGGGGAAGGGGGCAGATTTGAATTTTTATTTCATTTTTATTCAATTATTAAAAAATAGATATAATGATGGATGTGCAAAGTATGATGGGGAAGATAAAAGAGCATGTTTCAGAGCCATTGTTTGGAGCGGTGCTGATGGTATTCCTGATAACAGCGATTATAAGACCTTTGTTTTTGGATGCCATACCAAAGATTGTCAACTTTGATCTTTCTTTTTGGCTAATAGCGGGTATAGGCATTGCCACAATATATTTCATCTACATCTACTTCAAAAAAGATGTGCGAAATTATCGGTTTTTTGGCATCCCTGGATTGATATTTCTCATTGTATTGTTCATGTCATATGCCCAGCCGTATCTCTCAGCCAGCACAGAATATAGAACCTCTCCGTGGGCCCAGCACAACATTGGATGGGATTTCACGGTATTTTCGATCATAGCTGCCATGTGGTTGCTGCTTTATGCATTATATGTTCACAAACTGCTCAAGCCGCGATTTGCAGCAGTTTTAGCAATATTCTTTTCCGCGCTCTTGATATACTCAATGCCCGCGACGCTTCCATATCTCACCTCCGGGGATATGTTTGATTCCCACTATTTTTACGGGATGGCAGAAAGAACTATTGCCACGGGACATATGCCCGACAAGGATTATTTAGTGTACCCCGCACATAGTCTAAGAGATGAGAACCGGGATCCCTGTGATGTGTATGGCACAGATTATTGTAAGTTGGATGCGCGCTCAAATCTCAGCGGAACATTCTGGTCTCAGCATATCGAGGACTTCCCAGAGGACATGCTTAAGCCGTCTGAAGAATCGGGTTTGGAGTTTGGAGGGACCCTACATGTGGTATTTATCCCTTATGTGTACAGCATCCTGGAGCCCCTTGGATTTGATTTATATGATGTTATGATGCTGTATGGTGCGATTTTTGGCTCACTGACAATTTTTGTTGTGTATTTGTTCATGAGAGATCTGTTTGCGGAGATGAAACCCTATAACTACATATGTGGGCTGTTGGCGGCATTTATGTTGGTATTCACACCGCTGTTTGCCACAAGAGCTGTTGCCGGAGTTGGGGAGGATGAGCCGCTCGGCATATTTCTGATGGTCTCAACCTTCCTGTTATTTGTTCTGGCGTTCAGAAGAAGAAGTTTGTTATATGCGGTTTTAGCGGGATTTGTATTTTTGTTGTTTTCATTGTCCTGGGGCCCCTCGGGATATGTTCCGCCAATTATGGGCGTTTTCATGTCTCTGTATGCCATAGCACAGTTTATACATAAAAAAAGTTGTGTTTCCCACCTTATTTACTTTGTGGTCCCGATACTGATCGGGGTATTCTTCAAACAATTTATTGCGCACCCCCATAATTCATTAACGCTTACACTCCCGGGTTTGATGGCTCTGGTACCTTTAGGTGGTGCGATTTTCTTATCGGTCATTTTGGAAATTATAAGAACCCGTATGTATGGGGTGATTGAAATCAAGGAAGAAAAGATAGAGGATCGGATTGAAAATTTGTTTCATAAAAATATTTATCAAATCGGGGGAGGGATATTGATTGTCTGCTTAATCATGCTTATTCTTATGGGCCCGTCAAATGCCTTTAACCTGGTTTACGACCAGATAACCGGTGTTTCTAAGGAAAGTGTCGTAAGACACACCATCGCCGAACAGCGTGATCTCTGCAAGGGACTGGATTGCGTTAAGAGTGTTATAGACAGCCTTAGACTTGCGGGATGTTTCGCATGGTTCATGCTTTTTATCCTTTTCTATGTAGGGATAGCAAAAAGAAGTATGGGTGCACTGCTTCTGCTTTCATGGGCAGTCCCGGTACTATGGAACTGGATATATTCATCCCAGGGTGGATTTGCCGCATCTCTGCCGTTGGTCTTGCTCGGCTCTACCATTGGTTTGTTTGCCGCGGCAAATAGGCGCGATTTAGAGGATCTTAGAATAATAGCCACTGTTCTAATACTTATCTCAGTACCTTACTATCTCTTTGTCGATACATCAGGTGTGGGTATCATGCATCTTGGCGAAGGAGGAGATATCCACTACTGGATGCCCTCCCTGCAACACCTTAATGAAACTAATCCAGAGGATGCGGTCATTACATGGTGGGATTACGGACACTGGATAATTCCCATCTCTCACAGGCCTGTTTTAGCCAATAACATTCAAAGTGAATACGAAATACAGGATGTTGCAAGGTTTTTTGTAAATAAAACATCTGAGGATGAAGCATTTGAAATAGTGAATAGTGTTAACACGGTCTACAATAACTACAACAAAATAAACGATAAAAACCCGGAAATCAAAAGAGATGTGGGGGGGAGGGCAAACGGAACAATTGGTGTAAATTATGCGTTGATAGACTGGACGATGATTGGAAAAAGTTCCGCCCTCCACTGGATCGCCACAGGGGATGTAGCCGAGCCGGAGCTGTATACCTTTGAGGATATTGAAGCACATAAGGAGTGGTGCGAAAATAATGACGTCGCCGAGGATAAGGCTGCTCTATGTAATGATCCCGATAACCTCTACTCGTGGTGCGGGGATATAGATAAGATCAGGGAATGGTGCGGGGATCCTGATGAATTTGCAATATATCGGAGCGAGTCATACACTCAATGCAGTTTTTTACGTCCGGGATACATACCTTATCAAGGATGGCCGACCAAACACATGACTGATCTGAATACACAACCCAAAATATGCTCAATAGAGGATAAAACGGCTGGTAAGTGCCCACCGGGAGTGGATGCCGGCTATACATTCGGAACCAGAAGGATAGTATTCACATATGCCGGTGGAGCAAATTCAATTGCGGGGTTAAATCTTGAGGTATTTGAAGTGGATGAGGGGTACGGCATACACAATATATACGTAATTGACTGGTATGGAGAGCAGCACTCGTGGGATACATGGGCAAAAACCCATAATGCCTCAATTTTAGGGGTTCAATCTTTTGATCAGGTTATCATTAACGCCCTTAACTACGGGGGAGACGGATATTTGAATTTCCCGACCCTCGTAACACTGCTGTATGTAGAGGATGAATGGCAGGACTTTATGCTCACACAACTATATCTTGGAACTGATGCAGATTCTTACTATACTCGCGGGCTGTGCAGGTCATCGTGGTGCTCAGAGGCTCCAGATCATTTGAAGCATTTCAAGCTGGTTGACGGTTTCAAGGGAGACGTGTGGGATAAATCAACTCTGGGTTATGTCAGAGTCTGGAAAATCCTTTATGATTCAGACGATGATGGAATTATGGATGATGTAGACCAATGCCTAAACGAGCCCGAGACCTATAATAATTACAGTGATGAAGACGGCTGTCCCGACGCTGAGCCAGCTAATTTATCGATTTCCGATCTGATACCCGGTCTTAAAGAGGGCAGCGTTATATTCTATCACGCGGACTGGTGCCCGCACTGCGTAAAAATGGAGCCGTGGGTTGCAGAATTAACGGGGGCGGGGTATGAGTTTTATGACCTCTATAATAAAGACCCCGAGTTTGAAGCAAAGAAAGCGCTTGTTCTGGAACATTTAAGTGATATTATTGATGTTGATGGCGGAGTCCCGCAATTTGGATGCGTGTCAAACAAGAAAAAACATATCGGAGAATTTCCAAGCAAGGAGGACATGCAGAACTTTGCGGATGAATGCGTTGCCGCTTCAGAAGGATAAAACGACTTATAATTTAGGTGTTTTTATTTAAATTATTTAATAAAATAAAGAATAAGATGAAAGAATATGCTGTGTTCGGGTTAGTAGGGGTTATATTGGTATTGATGAGTGCGGGATGTATTGAAGAGGGCGGCGAAAACCAGGGAAATGTAACAGTGAATGCAACCGAGAACATTACCGTTGCAGCATCTGGGGACATCGTGAAAGTGGATTATGTGGGGAGATTCCTTAATGGAACGGTATTTGACACATCTTATGAAAACACTGCAAAGGAATCCGGAATCTATAATCCCGATAGAAATTATGAACCTTTAGAGTTTAAGGTTGGTGAGGGGGAGATGATCAAAGGTTTTGATGAAGAAGTGGTTGGAATGAAAATCGGGGAGAAGAAAAATATAACCATCCCCCCGGAGAAAGCGTATGGTGAGTGGGACCCCAATAAGGCGGTGGATATACCGAGGGTTATAAATCTCACAATCCCCGAGTTTAAACAACTGGTGCCGGGTCAACAGCCCGTTGCTGGTAAGAAATATATGATGGGGGGAATAGAATTGGAAGTGCTGGATGTCAAAAATATCACGCGCGCACTCAAAGAGGGGGATCGAAATGTGGTGTTCTATCATGTTGATACTTGTCCCTGGTGCAGAAAGATGGAGCCGTGGGTTGCAGAATTAAAGAATGAAAGCTATGAATTTCATGACGTCTACAATAAAAATCCGGACTATGAGGCAAAGAGGCAGGAATTCAGCGATGTTCTTGATATCGGCCAGGGAGTCCCGCAGTTTGGCTGCAGGGCGAATGGTGAACTGCATGTTGGGGCGTTTGCAAGCAAAGAAGAACTCAAAAAATTTGCAGATGACTGCAGGAATGCGTCGGGCGTCAGCATAACCGTGACGGCACGCCATAATCCAATCATAGGGATGATGGTTAACACCGGGATGGGACAGGCAAGAATATCGGATATTACGGATACGATCATAACGCTTGATTATAACCCTCCATTAGCGGGTAAAACGCTGATATTTGAAATCGCTATTGTAAATATGACAAAAAGTAAAGTTAAGTATGTGCCGGATACTGCCCCAGAAGGTGGTTTTACCACGTTTAAATCTAATGACCCGAATGCAGGGATATGTGTGGGGGATGGAAAACCAATAATATTTGAATTCTCAACAACATGGTGCCCTCATTGCAAGTGGATTAAAAGCACTTTTGATGAAACTGTGAAAGATTACGTTGACAGCGGTAAAATAGTGGCTCATCACTGGGAACTTGACATAAATGACGATACATTAACCGCTGAAGTTGAAACATCGGTACCTGGATCTGACCTTGGGGTTTATCAAAAATTTAATCCTGGAGGCAGTATACCAACCTATGTTTTTGGATGCAAGTATTACAGAATCGGGAATGGTTATGAAAGTCAGAATGATTTGGCTTCCGAGGAAAAAGAATTCATGGAGGTGATCGAGCATTTGATTAAAAGCGCGGAGAGTGCATAAGAACCGGTGATTTCCCTCAAAATCCGTATGTTAATTCCAAAATTTTTATTAAACTTAAAACTGTCGCCTTATTGGATTTGGCGCAGTATAATAGGATGTAGTGAATTAAAATGCGTCTGATAGCAAAAGGTGCGGAAGCAAACATTTACCTGGAGGGGGGTAGATTAATAAAGCACAGGATCAAGAAAGAGTATAGAGTTAAAGAATTGGATTTGAAACTGCGAAGGCAAAGAACAAAACGAGAATCAAAGTTGCTTGATAGGTCTCTGAGAGCCGGAGTCCTTACCCCGGGGGTATATGATACCGATCTGAATGAGAATAAGATAGTGATGGAGTTTATAGACGGGGTGATGATCAGGGATGTGTTTGCGAACACAGGGGAGAAAGAAACGATAAGGTTAAGCAGGGATATTGGGGCAAATATCGCAATCCTTCATAACTCCGATATAGTCCATAACGATCTCACCACATCCAATATGCTTAAGAAAGACGATGGAATATACTTCATAGACTTTGGACTCGGCATGATGTCCAAAAGAACCGAAGATAAGGCAATGGATTTGGTGGTTTTTAAAAAAGCATTGAAGCCGCTGCATGCAAAAAAATTTGACCTGATCTGGAACGCCATCTGCGAGGGATATAGGAATTATGGCGGACGGGAAGATGTTATGAAAAGAGCGGGCGGGATAGAAAAGAGGGGCAGGTACTTTGAATAAAATGAAACTCGTTATTGGGTTGGTTGGCAGGATCGGATCCGGTAAAGGCGCTGTGACAGAGCATTTATGCTCCGGCTACGGAGCAAGCAGGCATGTAATATCAGACATCCTGGCGGATGTGCTTGACCGGCTTTATCTGCCCCGCAACAGAGAAAACCTCCAGGCTCTTGGCAAGGCACTCAGGGCAGAATTGGGGAGCAGCGTGATTGTAGATGCTCTAAAGAAGGACATTGAGGGGGATAACGCCGGTATAATTGTGGTGGACGGCATACGATACGTGAATGAAGTAGAGATGCTCAGATGCTTTGATAACAATTTGCTTGTAAGTATTGACGCCCCGCCGGAGGTTAGATACGAGAGGTGTAAAATTAGGGGGCAGAAGAACGAGACAAATATAACATTTGAGGAATTTTTAAACTCCGGGAAACAAGAAACTGAAAAATACATAGGTGAAACCGAGAAACTGGCAGATTACAGAATAGATAACTCCGGATCGCTTAAGGATCTGCACGAGAAGGTTAATGAGATACTAAGTAAATATAATTTATAATTGCGAAAATGAAAGTCAGGGCGCATGTATATATCTCCGGTATGGTACAGGGGGTTTTTTACAGGGCAAGCACAAGAGATGCGGCAAAAAGAATAGGAGTTGCGGGATGGGTCAGAAATCTTCCGAATGGTGACGTGGAGGCGGTATTTGAGGGAGAAAAAGAGAGGGTTGAGAGAATGATTGAATGGTGCCGCAGCGGGCCGAGAGCCGCAAGGGTTGATGATGTGAGGGTTGAATGGGAGCCTCCGCAGGATGAAGATGATTTTGCCGTAAGGTATTTCTGAAAACTACGGCATCTGTAATATACCCTGATGTGCCATATAAATCCAGTATCCTCTCCCTGGTTCCATATTGCTTAGAGAGCCGTACCAGATTCCGTCATAAATTGCTTTGTATTCCCAGCCTGCGCTTTGATCGTAAGTAAAGACTTTATTGTAAGAACCGTTGATTGAAGATAACGCTTCAAACACCGGAATTGTTTCATTGGATGACCAGCCGATTAAATTCCAGCCCTGAGCGAGAGGTATATCTTTCCAGGGAGCATATCCCTCAATGGTGAAATTCGCTTCTTCAACCATATGAATCCAATAACCACCGCCGGATTCCATTGCATCTAAATTTCCAAACCACTGACCGTCGTGATAAACCTTGTAACTCCAGCCATTCTTGTAAGCAAAAACCTTGTTGTATTTCCCATCTATCGGTTCCAAGACGAAGGACAGGGATGTGTCCACCGGCTTTATAGGGGGGGATATCAAACTCCATCCCTTGCTAAGAGATACATTATAGGTCAAATCCGGTGGGGTGTGGAAACTTGAATTACACGGGCTATGATTCAAATTGTTTTTGTCCTTTGCATAGATATCGGTTACCTTATAAACGCCGCTTTGAGAAGCATTTAAGTCGTAGATGTAGTGGTCTGTTCCGTTTTCATAATCTATGATTAACCAGATGCCATTCCATCTTATGCTGTCTTCATGCCCGGATTCTGAATCCAGGTAAATGCCCCTTACCTTGATTTTCCTGTTTTCCCAATCCCTCCAGGAATCTAAAATTGCTGCACCTGTAAATTCCAGAGTAAAGTTTTTGGGGCTTGAATTTATCCCGGAATATGTCCCGTTCAAATGAAAATTGCTCAATACATAATCACTTCCGTTGTAAATCCCAACCTCCAGATCAGGGTAACTATTTGATGCGTCGATAGAGCCGGAAGGGTCGTAGTAAGAGACCTGGATTTTAACTTTGACTTTATCAATTTTATCGTATTCTGCTAAATCAGTACTGTCGTACCTTGCCCATAATGATTTTCCTTCTTCATCCCCCTCATATTCCATATGCAAAACCGGGGGGTATATTGAAGTATAAAAACCCGTATCCCAGGAAGTCATTGTGCCTTCGGGGCATGATGGGCATGAAATGCGAAAAGTAACGCCTTTATTTGACAAATGTCCCTTAAGCAATTCCGTCTGCTCAGGGGTGAAATTAAATTGGTTCCAGCCTCCCTCTTCAGCAACCTCGCTGCCTTTTATGGATGCGATTGTTGATTCATTGATCCATGAACTCATTTGAGCATAACCCGGGTTCGGAAAGTCCTCATCCCCTGATTCATCTATCATATCAAAATAATACATCTCCGAACTGGTTGAAATTTTTTTCTGTACCCTGTACCTGGGATACGCGGATGTTATATTTGCATTCGCGGGTAAAAGGGAGAGATCAAAAAAATCGCCCGCTGTTCTTTTTGTGTTTAATGTATCATCACTCCATCCAACCCAGTGATCGTCATCGCCCCAATAGTTGTCTTCTGTATGCATCATATATCCCGCTCTTTTATCTTTTCCATTGGCGTAGGGGGTTGCATTTATTGAAATTATGCCGGAACTTACTTCTTGCTCTTTAACTTCTTGATCGCCGGAGTTCCATGTGCCGTTCGCATAATATTTCCTAAAGCATGTTTCATTAACCTTTGTACCGTTCGGGTACATGACGGTTATATTTACCTCCTCTACACCCCGGTTATCGGTCACAGTAACCCCGAAGCGAACGCTTTCGCTGGTATTCACCAGAGTTTCGTTGAAATTCGGGTTCAGCATCACCGGGGGCTTTACATCATTACATAAATCAGATGTTATTCCATGATATTCAAAGGATTTGCAGATTATACTCATGTGAGGGGTTCCATCTTCAAGATCGGCATTATCATCATCCGCTATAAGCATGTTCTCCAGATACTCGGAAAAATTATATGCATGGGGTGTTGTTCGTATTGCTTCAAAAACCAAGCTATCTGTCATTGAATAGCCCAAAGTGGTGCGTACATCCCACAATGCTCCGGAAAGTATCTGGCCGTCTTTATGAATCTCGCCGACCCAATCATCAGGGTCTCTTAAGTTATTATCTAAACCCCTGATGCTGTTATCTGATAATATTCCCTCTCCCATGATAGGATCATTGTTGATTGTGCAAGCGAAATAATCTGCAAATGCTTCGTGCATCGCACCTTCCTGGTTATCTGTCCCTAACTCATACACATGATCAACCGCAGCATGAGTGTATTCATGGTAGATTACATCGCTTCCAAGTGCAAGATTTTCACAACCTTCTCCTCCTCCGCCCATTACTATATTTTCTTTGGAAGGATTGTAGTGCGCATTGCAAGATTGGATTATATCCCCCACCGTTACATTTATCTGATAATCCATGCCCTCAAAATCAAATGCCTTGAAAAAATCATGGATTTTATTGATATGGTAATAAACATTTGACTGTGAGTTCCTGTCGGAGTCATCACTTTCATTCCAGTTCCAATCATGAACATCCGGGGCGGTTAGATTATGAGTATGGTCCTCGTCTTCCTGGATATAGTTGTTCACATCCGCATACAAGCCCTTTAATTCAGATATTATTGTTATGTCCCCATCTAAACCGTGGATCTCGTAATAGCCGTGCTCATTGGTTGTATTCGCAATCGGGTGAGAAGTGTTCTTAAGGCTAAATCCCGACAAATTCCAATTACCCGTGCCGTTCTCGCCGTCATCTGAAAATAAAACTCCTTGGTTGGTATTAATTGAAATGTCATCAACATAGAAACCTTCTTTTATAAGAGCGTCATCGGTTGTATATCTAAATCTTAACAGCATCTCATTGTCTATATAAGAATTTAAACTTATTGTTTCTCTGATCCAGCCGCTGCTGTCTCCGGTGTAAGAGGGTGCGTCTTTAATCCAGCCCGATGCGTAAGCCTCTGGGTTGTAGTAGGGTGTCATATGACTTCCATTTAACTGCTCCCAGATTGTCCCGTTAGTTGAAATCTCAACATAAAGAAAATCCCAGCCGTGCTCTATATCATATCTGGCTGAAAACGTTAGATTTGCATTTTCAACCCCTGAAAGATTTATTGGGTTAAATAGTTCCATAAAGTGGTTGAGCCCATCCCCCTGCCCGGAATAAAAGGTTGTGGACTCATTTTGCGTTATGTTGGCGTATATATGCCCATAAGTGAAATTCACCTCTTTTTGATCTTGCGCGGGGTGTTCGGGATAAATCATTGCGGTTACCCTCCCGCTGACTGAGCCAAACCTCATCGCATTGTACCTATAAATTATTTTCCCGCTGTTTGCATCTATAAAGAAAACCCAGTCTCCAAGAGGGTCGTTTGAGAATAACTTTACCTTCCATGCAAGATAATATTTTTTATCCACCGGAAATATAACAAGGTATATGCTGTCCGTGAAATCAGTTTTATTGTCAAAATTCACATAACTTTTTGCCACCTCTATGGCATCCCTTTTTGAAATTTCCGGGGTGGTGGGGATGTTAATGCCTTGATGGAAATCGGAACCCAATATCGTAACCTTGCCTTCGTTGGTGAGCGTCAAACCTACAAATGCTCTACTCACAGGAATGTTGTGGTAATGCTGCTGATAATTTACATACCAGTTTCCCTGGCCGTGTTCTGCTTTTACCAACTTTAAATCCTCTGATTTTACCTTAAGTAAATACTTGTTGTCTGAGAGGACATTCAGGGTTTCTGATCCTATATTGGTCTTGTTCAACTTATCTTTTTTACTCTTGACATCTTCTAAGCAGAGAGCGTTTTGCCCGATTATCCTGTGCTGGGCGGAATCCGTATTTTTGATATTTAAGATTGCGGCAGCATTGAGCTGGTCAACGACGGCTTTTGAAGCGCAGGTTGTGGGGGCTTCACC
>Ga0209636_10003698_pt1 | contig 15620 bp, 11 predicted proteins | sample DeeMarSWOR152_54_FD_187464 | JGI IMG/M metagenome (GOLD analysis project Ga0209636, IMG submission 187464) | Marine sediment microbial communities from White Oak River estuary, North Carolina - WOR-1-52-54 (SPAdes) (version 2) | ecosystem: Environmental > Aquatic > Marine > Intertidal zone >...
GAAAGGTTAGGAATTATTGACACGTAAAAGTATAATATTTGGGAGTATAATTTGGCTGGCCTGGTTTGGCTTTGGTAAGGGCGCTGCTCCTATTCTCTTCTTCTCCGACCTGACCGATGGGCCTATTTCGGGCTGGGAGAAGAGCGACAGCGTAGGGGCTGCTGTGACCATCTGGGGCCTGAACTTCGGAGACACCAGAGGAACGAGCTATCTGACCTGTGGGGGAGTGAACCTGACCAGCGACAGCAATTATGTTGAATGGGGAGTGGTGAATAGACCAGCTACGGCTCAGGATAGCGTGGATGGCTACACCTCAGCAAGGAACTTAGAGCGGACTACCTTCCACTTAGACTCAACCATGACAGCGGGGGCAAGCTCAATCTCGGTTACGACATCAGAAGGGATAAGCAACTGGCTTCCCTTCTATTGCCGAGAGACTGGTAACATCTATTTCATCAACAGGGACGGTGACGACAGCGATAGTGGGTGGTATGCGGATACCGCCGGACACGGAGCCGAAGGCCCTTGGAAGCTGGCAACTAAAGTAAAAAATTTAGATACGGGAGATATTGCCTATTTCCGGGAAGGAATCTGGAATGAATTGGATGCTTGGAGTGGCATTATAGCTTTTGGTAATGGTAGCCACGGCAATGGGACGGAGAACAATAGTATAACCATGGCCTCATATCCTGGTGAATTTGCTCAGTTAGGGCCAGGCCAAACCCATGCTATCACCCGTTTTGATGATGGAATACTTAGTTATTGGACATTTTCAAAGTTCATGTTCAGGGCAGATGTTCAGTGGGGAATAAGTGATGCGGAGGGAAGCGACCATATAAGATTCATAGGCAATGACTATACGGCTGATGCTAATGTTATGAATTTTGACGGTGGAGACTCAGGATTGAATTGTCTTTACTTCTACGGAAACAACGGTCATGACGCTGGTAAAAGTGTCCGAAATGACAGTTTTGACTGTCCCGACAGTTGGCCTGCCAGAAAATACCCACTGTATATAAGGGGATATGGGGTTCTTGATTCGGTTGATATAGGCTGGAACGAATTTGGCTATAACCAGATAGGAAGGGGAACTCAGATTTACGGCCACGCCTCCGGTGACTATGTAGACAATCTGTTTTTCCACGACAACTATATCCATCATTCTGGTTGTCACGGCGTGATATTTGGTGGAGGTGACGGTGGGACTTATACCATGATAAAGAATGCTTATATTTGGAATAACATCGTTGCTCAGAATGGGAAAGGGAGAAATGGCAATGGCGTGGGATTTCAGATTGTTGGGGGGCCAACATCTTCTAATTTTTACATATATAACAATACCTTTTACCACAACGATGTCGAATTGACGATATTCACCCAACCCCTTGAGACGTTGGATATGAAAAATAACATCATTTGGGCGAATGGTGAATACTTTGACTTAACCGGCCCCGGAAGTGGCTGTGCCGGAACTAAGAATGCTTATTATGGGGCTTCTGATATACCAGGTTGGGACACAGGATCGCTGAGTGGCTTGAGCCCAAATTTAGTTAACCCTGCCAATGGGAATTTTCACCTTCAAGCCGCAAGTCCCTGTGTTGACTCGGCCTCTACCATTACGTTGACAACTCCCGACTATGAGGGGATTAAGCGTCCCCAAGGTTCGGCTTATGACATTGGGGCTTATGAATATACGGGGAACGATCCTAAAAAATATCTGCCGATAAGAAAATGATCAAAAAAGTGTTTGCCATATTGACCATTCTCGCCCTGTTCCTTTGGATGGCATGGTTTACCAAATCGGCCTACGGTTTGGACACGCTGAAGTATGCGGTGTGCGACACATCTAAGCACAAAGACGCAGGTTATGATTCCCTGTTTGTGAATTGGACGGCATGGGAGGCTTTGAATCTGAATCTGCCCACCCTAAACTCAATTTGCATTGTGGATTTCTACAATGATGGCGACACCATGAAAACCTGGTCTGCACTTGTCATCAATGGATGGGAAACCTCGGACTCGGAACGCATTAAGATGCAAACGCCAGCCTCAGAAAGGCATGATGGCACACGCAATTCAGGATTTAGGGTGACAACTTCCGATGGGGCTCCTCTGATAACAATTAGCGATGCCCATGTTAGTATTGAAGGTTTGGCTCTTCACCAGTCCCAGGCCTATAATATAATTTACTTGGCCGCTTTGCCGACTCCCACAGATATACGAATTTTTGACTGTCTTTTCACGGGCACGGCGACTACGGAAAAAGCAATCTACGTCTGGGATGGCGATGCCAAAAGCCGAATCTATAATAACATTTTCGATGGTATCACCGGGGCCTCCGGCATGGGGATATGGGTGTATATTGCCGATTCTGTCTGGATCTATAACAATACCCTATACAATATCGGAGCGATTGGAATACGGCGGGTGCGGCGGGAATACGATGCCGTTTTCGTGAAAAATAATGTAGTTGTATCAGGTGGTCCTGCTTTCTTGGGGGACTTCGATGCCAGTTCCGACTACAACTGTTCTTGGGACACAACTGCCCCAGGGACGCACAGTATAAAAGATAAGGCTGCTTACGACATTTTTGTGGATACGACCTCCTCTGACCCCGACCTTCACCTGAAGGCAAACTCGGTCTGTATAGATTCAGGAGTTGACCTTTCTTCCGATCCTGATCTTCCCTTCTCTGACGATATAGACGGGGATACCAGAACAGGGACTTGGGATATAGGAGCAGATGAGTATATCGCCGAAGAAGGAGAAGCAATCAAAAGGGTTTACAAGTCAAGCATTAAAGATGCGAGTGTGAGATAATGAAAAAATTGATATGGATATTACCGATATTGATAGGAGTTCTCTGGCCTCTTCAAGTTAGGGGAGGGCCTTCTATTTTCTTCGATACATATGCGGATTCTGTAAGCACACGAGAGGCCGAAGGAATAGACGATTGGATAATTCTTTGGAGAGATGGAGCTAAGCAATGTTCTGTTTTAGTGCCAGATGATACGGCTTCAGCTATAGGCTCAGGTGATATAACAGCGGTGAACGCAGGGAACTGGTTGACTGGTGGGGGAGAAGTTGGAGATGTTACGCTTTACGCAGATAGCACCAAAATCCGCTCGGAGATTTCTGATACGGCCAATGTGGTGCGTGGTGAATATGATACTCAGGGAGAAGTAGAAACCATTTGGGGGATAACATTAGCAACGGATACAGAAGCTCAGGGTTATGCCCAGGATTCGGCTTCTGCTTATGCCGATAGTGTTAGAGGAGAGATAGAGGATTCGGCTAAGGCTCATTGCTATGATACTGAGAACGAACTAACCACAGTTTTGGATGATAATTATAACTGGTTTACCCAAGATTCCATAGATTGGGATACGTTGAACGCTTATCCCGATACGGGAGACCTTATATCTCCAGAGACGCTCAATTCCTATCTTCTTAAATCCGATACCAATTATACGGATAGTTCTGATGTGGCGGACTGGAATTTTATAAATGATTTAGATACTTTATCAAACTACCTTTTGAAATCTGATACGAATTATACCGATTCTACCGATGTAGCTAATTGGAATTTTGTTAATTCTTGGGATACGTTGGACAATTATCTTTTAAAGTCAGATACAAATTATACTGATTCATCTGATGTAGCAGATTGGAATTATATCAATAGTTGGGATACTCTGGCGGATTATTTATTAGCTGAAGATACGAATTATACCGACTCCAGCAAGGTGCGGGAATGGGGATTTCTCTTGCCAGGTGATAAAGTGGATTCAGCAGTTACTGCCGATAGTGCCGCCAAGATGGATACTACTTATAATCCTTTTCAGACCTACGTAACCAATCATGCTGGAGAAGGGCATTCTTGGGCTGATATAGGTGACACCTGCGATGCCCATATAGATGCACAGCGTTCTTGGTCAGCTATTATAGATACGATTGACGAATACGATGATGATACCCAACCAAGGAGTTGGAATGATATAGGGGATACAGCAGATGCCCATATAGAACTTAGACGTTCTTGGAGTGATATAGGTGATACTTGTGATGCCCATGATACGGATACACAACGGGACTGGGGGGACATCGGTGATACTTGCAACGCCCATCTTGAACTTCGCCAAATTTATTCTGATTCTATCGGTTCAAAGGCCAATCCCTTTACCAAAATCTATTCGGAAACTTTTGAAGGAACAAGTAGCACAGCTTATGCAGTGCTGGATTCTGCTGATTTCAATCATTTGGTTGTAAATGCTAATTTGAGCTTCCCAGCCAATTCGATTGATACCGGAAATGTGGCTGATTTGGCTACCTTTGTTCAGAACAATGACGATAATCCGAGAGCCTGGGGTGATATAGGAGATACTGCGGACGCTCATATAAATTTGAGGAGAACTTGGTCGGATATAGCGGATACCTGCGATGCACACGATACTCAGTTGGATTGGGCTGATGTTGGGGATACCTGCGATGTTTATGCTAATAGCGCAAAAGCAGCAATTCGGGACACAGTTGAAGCTATTGTAGGAGTGACTTGGCGGATTCCCCTTTTCGTGGAATATGCTGGTTGTGTGATTGATACTAACGGCAATACGGGACATGTGTGGATAATTAGCGACAAATATGTTACCGATAGCACCAACTACCAATATTTCCACATTAGGACTGACAGTTCTTCGGCTCAGAGAGGCGATATTTCCATAGAATGGGCTGTGCCATACTACGCTACCAGTCTGGACAGCTTCTCCCTGCAGTACCAGACGGGAGATGCAAGTAGCGATAGCAACCAGATTGATATTGTCTGCTTCGAGAATGGACAGACTGATAGTGTAACGGCAAGCGACTTGGCAAGCACCTCTTGGACAACCGAAATGGTGGTCTGCACCACAGGGGTTGCCTCGTTTACTGCCAACGAGGTTGCCGTGATAGAATTGCAGTCAACAGTGTCCAATCCCAACGACTGGGTTAGGCTGGAAAGGATATGGCTCTATGGGAGCCGATAAGATGAAAACTGGTCTCTGGATTTTAACCTTTCTGGTTATTTCTGCTGGACAGGTTTGGGGGGCGACTTGGATTACTCAGCCGACAGATGGTATTGATACAAGGATTGCCGAAAACAACCCTGACTACCACTATGGGTCGCATGTTCAACTGATAGTGGGTTTGACGCTAAATGATAACACTAACAAGACACTAATCAATTTTGATTTATCCAGCTTCCCTTCCGACTCTCAAGCGGCGGCTGCGGGAACGCTGTATCTATACCACTACTACGCCAATATAACGGCCGCAGAGCCGGGGGAGTATTATAGCAGGCTGCACATTGTGAAGAAGGAATGGAATGAGAGCACCAGTGGAGCAGATGGAGGAGGTGGCGGCACTGGTGCGACTTGGAACGCTGCAAAACATGGAGTCCAGAACTGGCAGATTGCTGGTTGTTCAGGGGCGAATGACATATCTGGAGCGATGGATTCTACATTTATGGACACCGTCATCAAGAAGTGGTATACCTGGGTAATCCCAAAGGATACCATCCAGGGCTGGATAGATGACACTACAACCAATAGGGGAATGCTGATCGTTGGGGCGACAACAGACACGGCAGATGGACAGAAATTCTTCTACTCGTCCGATGATGCCCATACCGAGAAACCCTGGTTGGTGATCCCTATAGAGGCAACTATAGACACACCTGCCGTTGTCTATGGAGTGGACACCACTTCGGTGGGGACAACCTCAGTCGCCTTGGTCTGGGCTAAGAACGAGTCTACTTTCTGCACTGGCTATGAAGTCAGAGCTAAGGCGGGACAGTATTTCTATCCTACTGACCACACTCAAGGCTGGCTGGTAGGTGAGACGGATACGATTACGGATACTACTATAACTGCCACTGATTTACTGCCTGGCACTTGGCAGAGCTTAACGGTGTTTGCCAAGGGCACTGGCGGAACTTACAGCGATACCGCAGCAGGGGATTCCTCGAGTGTATGTGTTAAGACTCACAGTTGGGGAGGGTTCAATTATTTCCGCCATCTCAATATAGTCAATACCGGAGCAAATACATTATACAATTATCCTGTCAAGGCAAGGTTTGAGGCGGGATTTGTGGATGCGGAATATAACGGAATCTTTGGGCGTACCACAATGCCCGTTGGCATTTACAATGCGGACACAAATCGGACATATATAGCCTACATTTCCAAAGCGGAGTCGGTCAATGTTTTCTTTTATGACCACAGTGCCGATACTTTGACTCCGCCGTATATAGTGGGGGTGGTTCCCACTACGGCTGAGATTCACGGGAACGCCTCTATAGTCTTTGATACCCTTGGCTATATCCATATCTTCTACGGTTGCCATACGAGTCAAGTGAAGCATAAACGCTCCTCAGTGCCCTACGAGATAAACGAGGGGTGGGGTGTTATTAACACGCCTGGCGAATCAGTGACTTATCCCAATCCGATTCTTTTGGAGGATGGGAGTATAGGATTGGGGGTAAGAGGGAATGGGGCGAATAGAATTAAGATATTCGATTGGTGGCATTCTACCGACAACGGTAGCACCTGGACACAGACGCCGATTTTGTTGCCAGATTCGAGCGGTAGCGATTTGGGTAGGATCTATCATGGCGCTTGGGCCAAGGACGACTCGAATAATATCCATTGGGCACTGATGTTCGTTAACACACAGGCCGAGCCCGACAATTACTGTAACTTTTTCTATCTGGAATGCTTAGCCGATGGCTCTACCTGGGTGAGCACTGCTGGGGATACCTATTCCCTACCTATTGACCTCACTGAGATCGAAGTGGCAATGTGGACGGATACAAATGTGGTCTATAAAGTTAGCTATCCCGATATAAATGTATATGACGGCCGTCCAGCCATTGTGGGGGCGGTGGCTAATAGAAACGACACTTCAGACGGCTCTATGTGGTTTTCTATAAAGCACGATAGCGGATGGGCCAATTACGAAGTATGTCATGTGGATAATTTTGAAGATATAGGGAGGCTTTTCATCGAGGACAGCCTGAACATGACAATTTACATAGCCGCTCTGATGGGAGATAAGCCATACTTTGCCAAACACGCATCTGACCGAACTCCGAAAGGTGGCCAGATAGATATTTTTAAAACTACCGATGGTGGAAAAACTTGGCAGAAAACCTCTCAACTAACCGATTACCCCGTGCAGATAGTGAGGATGCATCGGATTTACGATTACGATTCCAATGTTGCCAGCCACATAAAACTGGTATGGGGCACGGGATTGATTCAGCCAATTACACTGGAGATTTATCCCCCACAGTGGGAATATGGCTATTATGAGTTCAACTACGATATGGTAGGCTCCGATGGAGAGGACGTCAGGTTTTTCAGCACCGACCTCTCCGATACCTTCCCCTATTTTCTGGAGAGGTGGGAACCCTGGGGCAAGTCCGATTTCTGGTTCAAGATGGACAGCGTTTTCCCAGGAACAACCAAAGTCTTGGTAGGTATGGGGAACCCCAATCTAAATTCCGAGTCCTGTGGGGATAGCGTCTTTGATTTTTACGAGGATTTTGCCGATACGGCTGGATGGAAGGAGATTTACGGGACGACCAATATCGAGACGGTGACTTTCATAGATGGACGGCAGGTTCCTGCCTTTAGTGTGAAGGGAACTTTGAATCTCATCAGGAAGGCCTTGCCCTATGATAGTATGACAATCAGCGTTTGGATGTTCGTGAACTATCGGGGCGATGAAGACCAGTGGGCCACCTGCATAAACCACAACGGCTTGGATACGATAGCCTGGCACTATATTTACAGCTACCGCTGGGGGGCCGGAAGCTGGGTTTATATCGCGAGTGATTTTGGGGGTGAGCCTCTTGGTTTGACCCCTCCCTATACGAATACCTGTGGCTGGATTCCCTGGGAGTATAACTCTAAGACGGGGGTATTGAATTTCCAATACGACTCTGCCTATGCTTTTGCTACAGGCATTGAGACCGATTCTATCAGCATAGGAGACTATACGCCAGCCGACTCCAATACCGAAGCCTACGCTACTTATGTGACGGGCCGAAGGGCAGTATCTACGGAGCCGACTACCTATTGGGGTGATGGGATACAATTCTACGAGTTCTGGGATCGGAAGACGGAGGATTTTGCTTTTGGCGATACCAGCCAAGTTGAGATTGAGGACGACCAGGTGCGGATGGCTACGGTGGACAACCAGGGGGTTTTCCGCAGCAAAGTATATCACATATATGCGGAGACTGGCTACGGCTTCAAGACCTGGGCCTTAAAGAGAACGGAGTTAGACATAGCTGGGTTCGTGGATTATTATGTTCGGGCTTCGGATAACGCTTTCTCCAAGACTGCGGAAAGTCCAGCCTGGACACTTGTTACCCCTGGTGTGGAGATTTCCCCCAACTTGAGCGGGGCATATATCCAATATAAGATTGAAGCCAACAACTTCAAGACTTCCGACCAGGCAACCGCTATGCAGATGGGACGGGGAAAAATCGTGTGGAGTGGCGAAGAGAGCAGGGTGGAGCTTTGCCCCTATCGGCCTGGCGTTGATGATGTGGGAATGATGATTAGGAAATACAGGAAATGAAAAAGGTACTCTTTATTTGTCTTGGCGGACTTGGCAATCTTTTAATGCTTAGCCCGACGATTAAAAGATTTAGGGAGGCACATCCTAAAGCTGAGATCGCATTATTATATCGAAAGCCCTTTGCTTCCGTACCATTTAGGGGGAGTGGTATAATAAACGATTTTTGGTGTCTAAATGGAAACTTCATTAGTAAGGCAAAGTTGTTATATAGGCTTGGAAGGAAAAAATATGATGTTAGTGTAACTGGATTCCCCTCTAATCGCTGGCAATATAATCTTATTGCCAAATTGATCAATGCCAAAAGGAGAGTAACTCACCAATATAGAGTTGGCAAAATAAGGACTTTGAGTTTTCTCCAAAATAGCCAAGTGGAAGCCGTTTCCTGGTTGCATGACATCGAACAGAATATGTTTTTATTGCGGAACTCTGAGATGCTTCCTTCGCCTTTTTTTAGAAACAGGAAGCCCTATTTCCATTTAACACAGAAAGATTGGGATTCTGCCCGAAATATTTTGGAACCCTATGGTCCAGAGAGGAAATTTTTTGGAATACATTTTAACCGAGGCAATCAGCAACGAAATAATTGGGGAGGGGAAGTCATAAAAGAGTTCGCAGATGTTATAGATAAAATTGCTACTCATTTCGGCTATATCCCCATTTTATTTACTGGACCTGAAAATAATGCATCTGCCTATGGGATTTACGAAAGGGCATTAACGAGACCCCTAATATGTGCCTTTGGGCAGAATTTTAAGACAGTGGCGGCCCTGATAGGGTCTTGTGAATTTTTAATTAACACTGATTCGGGATTGGGTCATATTGCTTCTGCTATGGATACCAAATCTTTTACGGTGTTTAGTTGTGCCAATCCCAAACGAGTTTTGCCGTATGGTTCCCAGGCCAAATTGATTCCCAGAGAGGAACCCTGTCTGTATTGTTATAAATACCCTATGGATGCATGGAATCCCAAAATTAAATGTCACAACGGATTCAGTTGCCTCAAGACCATTGAGCCAGAGCAAATAATAGAAACGGTGAAAAAATATGTTAAATCTTGATATAGGTTGTGGCCGAAGAAAAATACCTGGATTTATCGGTATTGACCATATCCCTTGGGATGGTGTAGATATAATAGCCAGCATCGAGAATTTGCCTATCAAGACGGCAGTCTGTAATAAGATTCGTTGTTATCATGTATTAGAGCATCTTAATCATCCGATTCAAGCGATGGAAGAAGCTTGGCGGGTGTTAAAGACTGAAGGAATTTATGAAATACAAGTCCCCCATTTTACGGGGATGGCCGATCATAGTGATATAACCCACAAGAGAGCCTTTTCAAGTTTGAGTTTAGATCACTTTTGTGAAAACAAAATAAAAAAAAGAGGAATCCCACCTTATACTGCTTGGTTTTTTAATCTGGATAGAGTTAAACTCAATTTTCATGATTTAAATAGGGTAGGCAAACAGTTTGAAAGGTTTAAAGTTGGTTCACTTGTTGTCAAGATAATTGACTTTTTAGCGGCCCAAAATATTGTCATTGCAGAGAGATTTTGGGGTAGGTTAATAGGGGGATTCGATCATATAACTTTTTGGTTGCGGAAAATATAGGAGACGTTATGAAGAAAACAATTCTATTGGCAATTATACTTAGCCTTATATGCGGCATAGCCCAGGCCGAGACTTGGTGGATGGAACAGAGTAAACCTCTTGCCATTCAATCCAATGTGGCCTGTGACAGCATCAGGATTACGGTCTATGATTCGGGAACGGCTATGCACGAGGATACTACTCTTAAATACACATCGGCCAATTTGGTGAGTGGAACACAATATCTCTATACTGGTTCGGCTTACTCTTTTACATCCCCCTGGGTTGGGGCATACCATATTGGTTATAACCTTTTTGCCGATGGAGTGCTAAAGGGTTCAGCGATGGAGGTATTTAGCGGAGTCTGGTATGACAGTGCAAGGGCAGGCGGATTCGCCGTTGCAGGGGATGCAATGACTTTAACCCCAGCGGAACGGGGAGCAATAGAGGATTCAATCCATGGCAACCGAAATGATTACAAAGCCGATATAACTGGCCTGAGCACTTTCGACCATACGACTGATACAGTAGCCTTTGTGGACTCGCTTATCGAACCATTCTCAAGTTCTTTGACTGCAGGAGAGGTTGCCGATTCGGTATGGGATGAAGCTGAAGCTCAACTGCTACTTTTGTTCAATGCTGCGGATAGCGTTTATTGGTTCTCCCCAGATTCAGTTCAGTTTTTCTACGGCACATCTACAGGTAAAAAGATTTTCACGATTTCCGCTGGTGTGGTAACAAAATGGGTGAAGCAATGAAACATGGTCGGTTGATTTTTGACATATTCATTATCCTCCTCATCATCGGTATTGTCATTGCCTGCATAATGGCTCTTGGTAATCTATGCTCGCAGGTTGCTAAAGCTGGACAGAATCCCGATGATATTGCTTTTCATATTGTTGCTTCGGGCGGTGAATGGATTCCCAACCTAAAGAAGGTGGAAGTCAGAGATACCTCTGACTCACCAGTGGATACTATCGTGATGGCCGATTCGTCTATGCACTCAGATACTTTGTATGAAGTTCTCTATAATGCTCTTGGGGGTAGTATAGGAGTTACTACATATCCAGTCTTGGTTCTGGACAGTCTGGGTAATGTTATGGATACTATCTATGTAACCGAAGATTACGCAGATGTGTATGATACAAACCAATGGCATATTACTTATAGTATTACTGTAAAAGATCCAAGCGGTGATTCTTTATTTATGCTCACTGCTTGGGAAGATACGGGCGATTTGGTCAAGGGCAATTTCTATACAATCAATGTTCTGGATTCGGCGGAGAATGCAATCTATACTTACCAAGCAGATCGGGATTCCCCCGATGTTTACCTTGATAATTATTGGCTGGGGCCGACTTATCGGATTGCTATCTTAGATTCGGTGGAAAAGTTGGTTTATTATCTCACTGCATTAGAGGATAGTGATCAGGCTTATATCCGCAACTGGTGGGGTAAAGGAGTAAGCCCAGGCAAAACAGGAGTACCAGGGAGTGGGGATTACTGTATAGTCTTTGGCAACCTGCGGGGGCCAGAAGGAAAAAAGTTAGGAAATACTAAGGTCAAATTCAGATTGCTTGGAGAGGGACCGATCTTCTTCGGCAATACTCTTCAATCCAAAAGGTCTTTTGAGGTCACATCGAATGATACAGGCTATTTTGAAATCAGTTTAATGCCAACGAATGCCCTCTGGTCTCCCAAAGACACCAGTTTTAGATATGCAGTGACCTGTGACCCAGCCGTTTTATATATGGAAGAGGCGACAGTGGACTCAGCCTATGATAGATTGAGCTTTGACTCCATTTTTAGATAAAAAATGCCCCATATCTGCCCCAGGTTGCATTGTTTTGGGAAATTCGAGGGGCAGGTCAAAAGAAGAGAAAAAAGCTTACTACAGGCTTGGATGTTAAAATAAGGCCGACATTTTGAAACACTAATTATTAGTGTTTGAGGCACTACAAAGATTGGGCTTGACAAGTAGGGGGATTGAGGTTATATTGGGGATATGAATTGCCCAAAATGCAATAGCCCTATGAAAGCAGATGGTTTTGACAGAATTTGTGAAAGCTGTGGTTTTATGCTTACCTTATTTAAGCTTCCTTTATCGGGGGAACGATTTATTTTATGGAAGGAATTGCCTCCTGTCTGGGTAAACCCAAATTCTCGGCTTTATGCTATTCCACTTGGGGCCGACAGGACTCGACTATTGGATAGACTACAAATCTGGACGGCTCCATAAAAAAAGAGACTTATAATGGAACAAATATATAAAGATTTTATTGAATCAGCCATTTATCCTAAATGGTATCAGAAGATATTTTTGACTTTTAAGAAACCCAAAGTTTATCATTCCTATGATGTTACTAATAATTCAATAGCTTGGGTAAAAATAAAATTCTTGGCTGGTCGAATATATTTAATTAACGAAACCATATTTTTGTTATAGATGAATTGACACCGGCTCCGCCACTTCGGTTATTTTTTAGTTGATTTTGGATTATACTTTAGCCAGTTACATAAGTAACACCAACAATATCAAGGAAATAGAATAACCCACTTTAGCTGATTTTAGCTGAAGTTACATAAACTTGTCACTAACTGAAATCTGGACACTTTGTCCAGATTTATGTCCAGGGTGATAAAATATGCCACTATCTACTGAAAGGGGGATCAAATGGAAGAACAGAGATGGAATGGAGATATAATTCTTACAAATAATCCCAGTCAAAGGCAATTCAGTAAAGCTTTGGAAGATACAAGAAATAAAGCTATTGTGTTACATAAACCAGGCTCGGTAATCCGACATCCTTCTGGGGCCAGATATAAAGTTCGCAGAAATGGTCATTGGCAAGAAATGATTCAGCATTAGCTCATCAGCCAAGGGCTGAAGGAGTTGGGCTGACGCTCTGCGTTGGCTTTAATGTCCTATAAATGTCCCAAATGTCCCATAAATGTCCCATAAATGTCCCAAATGAGTAGATCAAGAAGATATACCCCTATATGTGGAATTGCAGCAGGGGCAGACTCCGAGAAGAAGGATAAACAAATAGTCAATCGGAGATTGAGGCGGATAAATGCCCAAGCTCTTGCTCTGTGTCTTGATGAATTTCAGGCTACGGAAAAGCAAGAGATACACGAAGTTTGGGAGATGCCAAAGGATGGGAAGTTCTTTTTTGATTCTCAGGAGTATCCTGAATTGATGAGAAAGTAGCTCACCTGCCACGTGCGGGAGGAGTAACGATGCCGTCCGTTAGGCCTACGGGCGGTGTCAGCATACTCGTCTACCAAGTGTAGAAGGAGAACTTTCGCCGTCCTTCGGGGCGGCGATTGCAGAAAGGGGAGAAATTTTGGATATTACAAGTATGAGCGAGTTTGAACAAACCTATTTCCCTATGGACTGTAGAAGGAGAAAGTTGGAAGAAATAAGAAAAGATCCCAAGGCTTATGGGGAATTTCTCGGCAAGGTAACGATAATGAAAATAATCCCAATTTTAATGAGGTCACTTTTGTGACCTCTTTTTCTATTGTTGACATTGTGGGTAGATATTACTGAGAGCTTTGCCTTAAGAAAAAATCGGAAGGCAAATACATAATGAACAGACATAAAAAGTTAGCTCAATATGCCGAGGGAAGAACCCTTGATGTCGGCTATAAGAGTCATCCCAATCCATATTTACCCAAGCCCATGGGAATGGATATTGAGCCTGGCGAGAAACCAACTTGGTATAGTGCTGTCTGTCAGGGAAATGCAATGAGGATACCCTTCAAGGCACAGAGCTTTGACACAATTGTCGCCGGTGAGATTATAGAACATGTTGATAATTTATCTGAGTTCTTTAAGGACTGCTACCGAGTTCTAAAAGAAAAGGGAAGGTTTGTAATTTCCACTCCCAACAGTTCGTCTTTCATAGTTGTCCTGGGTAATTGGTTGGGAGTCCGAGTTCCTCATAACCATAGAAATGAATATAGTAAAAGAATTATTGGGTTGATTGCTAAATACAACGGTTTTAGGAAAGAGAGGTTTGTCGGGTTGAGCAGTCCCTTTTTCTTGGTTCCGAAATTGAGACACAGGGGCTTTCTAAGGATTCCGCTCTGGCTATTGCCCTTGTGTCACAAGATATTATATGTGTTTGAGAAAGTTTCAACCGCTGAACCGTAATCAGCGGCTCAAGAAAGGAGAAGATATGAAAAGCAAGAATTATCCCAATCCCTTTAGATTCATCTTCTGGGGATTAGCTGGAGTATATTTCTTAATACCCGGAAATATTTGGGGGATGGTGCTTTAGCCACCCCTCTGATTTCGACCTGGGGCACGGGGTCACTTTTGTGGCCCCTGTTTTTTATGTGCCCCATCGGGATGCCAGAAATTGTCCCTTTTTCTTTTGACCGTTGAGTGACCAAGGGAAGGAAAACAAGGGAAACGAAGGGAACTGATGGAACCCCCCCAAATTTGCTAAACATAAGAAACAAAAAGAAAACCGCACACCTGTGCGATTTCTGAAAGCGGCACAATGGCTTATATCAGGCACATATTGCCCCTATAAAATCATATACTTATCTCCTTTTGTGACCGATTGGTGACCATCTTCTCTCTTCTCCAATCTTCCAACTTTAGCATTGCCCCTCTCTTATGTTCAGGGGCAAGGTGGGCATAGCGAAGAGTGGTTGTGTAATTCTTGTGGCCAAGCAGTTCTCCCACTGTTACTAAATCAACCCCGGCCATAACAAGGTGAGAGGCAAAGGTGTGACGGAGAGTGTGGAAAGTGCAGACGGTGATTGCAGATTTTTTGACGGCTCTATTAAACCATCTCCTTACTATCCATCTTGGATATTCATTTTTGGCAAATAGCAACTTGTCTGGTATCTTGTCCTGTCTCTCGCTTAGCATTTTGACAACGGTTTCATCCATCGGGATATATCGGCCTTCTCCCGTCTTGGTTTCTCCTATCCACAGAAGGCGGTTATCAAAGTCAATGTCCCTCCATCGCAAATTGAGTATTTCCCCCCTTCTCATTCCCGTCTGAAGGGCCAAGATAACCAAGGGTCTGAGCCTGTCATCACAGGCCCTCAGTAACAGCCGTGTCTCGCCTTGGGTTAAGAACCTAATCCGTTTTGCAGGATTCAGGAGCATTTTGACTTGACGAACAGGGTTGGTGAGGGCCTTCCCATTCTTTATGGCTAAATTAAATACCGTTTTCAGACAGGTTAGTTCACGGTTGACTGTGCCTGACTTTACTTTTTCCCTCCTAATTGCCTTATATCGCTCGACCTGGGAGGGAACCACTCGATTGACGGACAAATTGCCGAAAAATTGCCGAAAATGTCTGAGACAGACAGCATCCCGTTCTGCCGATCTTTTATTGACTTTTGAATATTCCCAGAAATCGTCAAGGATTTCTGGGATATAGACT
>Ga0209636_10003699_pt1 | contig 15619 bp, 17 predicted proteins | sample DeeMarSWOR152_54_FD_187464 | JGI IMG/M metagenome (GOLD analysis project Ga0209636, IMG submission 187464) | Marine sediment microbial communities from White Oak River estuary, North Carolina - WOR-1-52-54 (SPAdes) (version 2) | ecosystem: Environmental > Aquatic > Marine > Intertidal zone >...
TCATGAGGCCGCCTGATCTAGAAAATCTAATGATTTCAAAAAGATAGCATATGCACAGCGGAAAATCAACACGATCCACCCATTGCCGTTGTCAGGTTTGACTGCCCTCGGAATAGCCAAGCTTCGCAAACGCGAAAAGGGGCTAGCACGTTCAGGCTGAAAACGGGATGGAGGGATTTGGAAAGGCGAAAAGGGAACGAGGGTGAGAAATTGACAATTTGAGAAAGTAGATATTTCTCCCTCGTCCCCTAATTTCTTATTTTACCTCATTTTCCTCATTCTTCTGGGGGATTCCAAGACGAAGCTTTTTCCCTATTTCGATTCCACTCTCGACTTGTTCCCGAAAAGGGCATCGAGAAATTGCCTCATGATTCTCGCGGTCGCGCCCCAGATGATCCTCCCCTCGTATTCAAACCAATAGCCATGAACCTCCTTGCTCCCGCTGGAGTAAACCTCCTCCCTCCAGCGATCATCCTCCAAAAAGGCCTCAAAGGGAACCTCGATGAGCTCCTCGATCTCCTCTTCATTTATGGAAAAGGGATACGGGCAGGTGATTTCGGCGACGATGGGCGTGATGAGGTAGCCCGAGGAAACCGTGAAGGCATCATCCAACTTCCCCAGAATCTCCGCATTCCCGCGGTCTAGGCCGATTTCTTCGAAGGCCTCCCGCAGAGCGGTGGCCTCCATGTCTTGATCCGTCTCATCAACAACCCCTCCGGGAAAGGAGATCTGTCCTTTATGGTGTTTCACCCTCTCGGTCCGTTTTGTGAAGAGAACGTACGGGCGGCCTCCTTTTTCGAAGAGGGGGACGAGCACCGCTGCCCGAGTCCATCTATCCGTTGAGACCGATTTCCTTCTCCGTTCGGATAAAACCCTCCTAATTTTTTCCGTTAGCTCCATATCAGCCACCGCCCGAGCTATTCCGTCCTCCAATACCGGCATGAGATCTGCTTACCTTCCCGATCGATCACCGCCCGAATTGCCTTCTCGACCCTTTCGACCCGTCCCCTAGAGGTCACGGTAAAGGCGTTGCTTGTCACGCCAATAATAGAACTAATTCCGTTGTATACGTCATCGTTGTTAATCACGTCCCTGAGCGCTTCTTGCCAATTCGCCCCCCCGAAGGGCGTTTCCCCTCGATACGCGATAATCCCTTCCGCCATCGGCTCATCGATTCTCTCATGGAGGAACATCAAGACTTCCTTGCGGGCAGTGTTGATGTTAATTATCCCATCTTTTGAGTAGATGGTGAGGTATTTGAAAATCTTCCAATACACCTCATCTGTAACACCCTTGATCATGAGGAGCTCTGAGAGGGTGTCCAACGGGGCGTTCTTACACCCATAGGGGGGATCGAGACTCCCATAATAGGAGTCCTCTGCACCCTCCGGTAAGGGATCCTCGTCAGGATCGATCCAGTCGATAATGGCGCTGATGATCTCTACGTCCACGTCCGCGGCCTCAAACATCCTGGTTAGGATGTCACGGATCTTCTCGTCTACCTTACCATCCTCCTTCACAACCTCGTTGAGGTTGATCTTCGCGTTTTCATCCTCGGTCAGCACCTGGACGAACCCATCGCCAACGGGAATGGGCGGATAGGGTTTGGCCCAATCCTCGTCGAGGTTATCGGTATCGGTGTTCTCCACATCGTACTTGAGGTAGGAGATGGCGATATTCACCCCGGATTTGGCTAAATAGCCTGCCTGGAGGTCATTTCTAAAATTCCCCGCGATTCTCAGGTCCACCTGGGTCGAATAGTTCACCTCGACAATAAGGGTGACCAAGATGGCCGTAATCAACAGGGTTAAGATGAGGGCAACCCCCTCCTCCCTTTTTCGCAAAAGGCCGATCATAGCTCTTTCCCAGCTATGGGAACGGTGAAGATATTGGAAAATGTGATGCGCTTTCGCCTCGGGTCCCTCATGATGAGCACGACCTCAATGGCCTTGGGCAACCCCTTCTTTATCCGCGAATCCCATTCGTCAACCCATTCCTCGCCATCATAGTACCTGAAGTTGAGGCCATCGACCCCTTCGGCCAGCTCCAGGGGCCTTCCCCCCTCCTCGATAGTTCCATCCACGTTCCAATCCTCCCTCCTGAAGAGGAAGCCGGTCTCCTCGTCCTTCTCCAGGTAATATCCGATCTCGCAGAGCTCGGATTCCTTGCTATCCTTGGCCCATCGAATATGGGAGAGGGTGGTGAAATGCAGTGAATCAGCGGGGAGATCGTACTCATCTCTATCCTCTCCCAAGAGGCCAGTATTGCTTTTTTCAGAAGTTGAAAAATAGATGCTTGCGATCTCCTCCGACATTCGGGCCAGTACGATCCGTGCCTGAGCATACGCATCTCCCTCGCTCTCCATTGCGGTAAAGGCCTTCATGCTGGAATTGAAGGTGTTATAAACAATGGTCAGGATCACCGCGAGAATGCCAACGGAGATCACGACCTCCAAAAGGGTGAATCCAGCCGGGCGCCACGATTGGGGATATTTCAGCGGGAACCTCTGAGGTCCTCCCCGCTTGAGGGTCAAGGAATCCATGTCTATTTTATTGTGGTATTTGTTATATAGGAGACTACGTCGACCCTTCTCTCTCGGATTCCATCCTGCCATACGATGGAGAGGTCAATCCTCCTCGCTTCCTCAAATGGAGTCACGGAGACTGCCTTTTTCCACGTAAATTCGGGGAACTGCTCCTCAAAATCGCCTTCCTCCTCGCCCAATTCGGGAAAGCCCGTCGCTTCAATTTCGCCCATCTTTTGACGAGCAAGGATGGTGGCAACAGTCATTTCCCTGGAGAGGGTGTAGAGCCGAATACTCTGATTTTGAGCCCGGAGGCAGGTGATCAAAACGATGGCAATGATCAACAGGGAGATTAATACCTCCAGGAGGGTAAAACCCGCGGGGCTACTTCCCCTATCCCTTCTCCGCAAATTCCACGTACCGATCATAGATCCTGACCTTTCCCGTAAGGGGCATGATCAAAAGGGAGTAATGCCTCCCTCTTTTGTCAGCCAAATGGATGATGGTCTCCTCTACCCAACCTTGGGGAAAGAATTGGGTGAAGATATCCCCCTCGTAGACCTTTCCCCGGCCTTGGGTAACGATATCCTCGAAATAGATGTTGCCGGGAAGCCTCACTCTCGTAGAGAGCACGGAGAGATCCTCCTTGAACTCCTTCTCATCACCCAAGGAGCTTACCCAGTACTCGCCGTTTTTCAGGTCATAATTAAGGCGATAGGGCGTGTGGCGAAAGGCCGCTTCGTCGAAAAGGTATTTAATGGTACTTGCCAACCGGCGAGAGCTGCTTTTGATATGGTATTCGGTGAGGTCTCGGAATTTAGGGGTAAGAAATGCCAAGAGCACTGCCAGGACGAGAAGGACCGCGGAGAGCTCGATGAGGGTAACCCCGCTCTCAGGAGCATGACCGCTATGGCCCTCTCTCTTTGCCGTCATCGTGCCAAAGATCAATCGATGTTCCAATTCTCTACGTCGGCATCCTTTCCCTCTCCGCCTTCCACGCCGTCTGCCCCATAGGATGCGAGGTCGAACTCCTTGTGCACCCCGGGAGAGAGGTAGATAAAAGGATTTCCCCAGGGGTCTTTAGGAACCTTATCCAGATACCCCTCCTCTTTCCAATTCCTGGGGATCACGCCGGTGGTGGGTTTCGTTACCAAAGCCTCCAGGCCCTGTTCCGTTGATGGGTAGACGCTATTGTCCAATCGGTAGAGATTGAGGGCTGTCTCTATGGCCTTGATATCCATGACGGCTTTAGTACGCCTGGCCTCCTCCGGGCGTTTCATGATTTTGGGGACGATGATAGAGGCTAATATGCCCAATATCACCACCACAACCAAAATCTCGATCAAGGTGAAACCCGCCTGCCCTCTTGCTATCCTCGGCCTCATATGCACCCTCCCATGGTCATCTGACTATTTGGTTCATCTCGAACATAGGTAAGAGAATGGCCAATACGATAAAGAGGACGACTCCCCCCAGAAGGAGAATAACAATGGGGCCGAGCAGGGAGGTCATCCTCGAGATTGTTGTTTCAACCTCGCTGTCGTATGCTTCCGAGACCCTGAAAAGCATCTGTTCCAGTTCGCCCGTCTTTTCTCCGACGGCGATCATATGGGTAACCATTGATGGAAATACCTTGCTTCTCCTGAGGGGTTCGGCAATGGCCTCTCCCTCTCGGATGCCCTCTTTGGCGGATTCGATGGCCTCTGAGATGATGGTGTTGTTCACAACGGCCCGTGCGATATCCATGGATCGAAGCAGGGGAATGCCGCTATTGAGGAGAATCGCTAACGTCCTTGCAAATCGAGTCGTCACGATTATCCTCAGCAATTTCCCCGTGAGGGGGATCTTCAGGATCATCTGGTCGTAGCTTCGATGGCCGCTTTCCGTGGTGAAATACTGCCTCAATACAAGGAGAATGCCCCCGATAACCAGCAAGAGGACCCACCAATAATCCCTCAGGAAATCGGTTACCGAGATGAGGATCATTGTTGGAATGGGAAGGGCTTGCTGTAATTCGTCGAATATCCTTACGACCTTGGGGACGACGTAGATCAGGAGAAACGAGAGGATTGCGATACCGACAATGACCAAGATGAGGGGATAACTCAAGGTGGAGAGTACTTTATTTCTCAGTATTACCTGGCTTTCCATGAAATCGGCTAATCTCTTGAGGACGATGTCCAATGCACCACTGGATTCGCCTGCGTTGATCATGTTGACGTACAGTTCCGAAAACACCTTTGGGAATCGGCTCATGGCATCCGCCAAGGAGCTTCCCTCGTTTACGCTCTCGCGGACTTGGGTGATCACCTTTTTAAGCCGGAGATTCTCCGTCTGGTCGATGAGGGCGTTTAAAGCCTCCACGATGGGGAGGCCAGCCCCCAAAAGGGTTGCCATCTGGCGAGTCATTATGGAGATATCCTGAATTCTTATGCGGGTGAACAGCTCTCCGATGGATACTCCCTCAGCCACCGACTTCTTCGTCTGCCTGTCTATCGTGATATCAGTGGGAAATATCCCCGATCTTCTCAGCTTCGCCCGAGCCTGCCGGGGGCTATCGGCGTCAATGATCCCCTTCGCGACCTTCCCGGCTCCATCGAGGCCTTTGTATTCAAAGACGGCCACTTATTCCTCCCCTTACTGCGCGGCGACATCCTCCTGGGTAACCCGGACCACCTCTTCAATAGTGGTTACTCCCCTGAGGACTTTCCGTGCCCCGTCCTGACGGAGGGTTTGCATTCCCCTGCTAATCGCTGTTTTTTTGATGGTATTGGCGTCATAATCTTTCAGAACGAGAGAGCGGATATCATCGTCCAGGACCAAAAGCTCGAAGATTCCCGTTCTTCCGCGGTACCCCGTCCCCAGACAATTTTGGCAGCCAATGGCTCGGTAGATAGGCTTCGTACCCACCATCCTGGAATCAATGCCGATCTCCCTCAGTTCCTCTTCACTGGGGGAGTAGCGCTGGCGGCAATCCGGGCACACGATTCTGATCAGCCTCTGAGCCATTATGCCGAGGAGAGATGATGAGGCCAGAAAAGGCTCTATGCCCATGTCGATGAGCCTCGTAATAGCGCCGGCCGAATCATTGGTATGCAGGGTGCTGAAGACCAGGTGTCCTGTTAAGGAGGCCTGAATGGCTATCTCCGCGGTCTCAAGATCCCTCACCTCGCCAACCATGATCACGTCGGGATCCTGACGAAGGATGGATCGCAATCCATTGGCAAACGTGAGGGCGATCTTGGGATTAACCTGGATTTGGCCGATTCCCTTTATCTGATACTCGATGGGGTCCTCGACGGTGATGATGTTCTTATCGGGGGAATTGATCTTCGTGAGGGCACCATAGAGCGTTGTTGTCTTCCCGCTCCCGGTCGGCCCCGTGAGGAGGAGGATACCGTGAGGTCGATGGATCAACTTGTTGAATACCTTCAGTTTGTCAGGCGAAAACCCGATGTCCTCCAGCTTCAAGAGGACGCTCGTTTTGTCCAGAAGCCTCATCACGATGCGCTCTCCATGGGCAGTCGGGATAACGGAAACCCGGATATCGATGTCCTTTCCAGCAATGGTGACCCGAATTCGACCGTCCTGAGGGAGTCGCTTTTCGGCAATATTGAGGCGCGCCATGATCTTTACCCTGGAGGTTATGCTCGGCTGGATCCGCTTGGGAGGGGTCAGCACGTTATAGAGAATTCCGTCGACGCGGTACCGGACTATCAGATCCCTTTCGAATGGCTCGATGTGAACATCGCTTGCCCTCTGCTTGACGGCCTGATAGAGGATCGAATTCACCAGGCGAATCACCGGAGCTTCATCGGACGCGTCGAGGAGATCGGTGGGCTCCTCCAGAGCGCTGGTAATGATATCGAGGCTGGCCTCGTCGAAGTCCTCGATGATTTGCTGGGCCGCATTTGAGTCCCGATCGTATACCTGATTAATGGAATCGATGATAGCCCCTGGGGGGATAACCACGGGCCTAACGTCCTTATTCAAGAGGATCCTGACGTCGTCCAAGGGGTAGATGTCGAGGGGATTTGAAATGGCCACCAGAACCCCGTTCCCATCTTGTTTGATGGGCAAGATTCCGTGTTTCTTTGCGAATTGGATGGGAAGGGCCGAGCAGAGTTCCGGATCCACGTCTTCAACCGTCACCTTTCTCAGAAAGGGGAACCCCATTTGGAGGCTTAGGGCGTACAAGACCTGGGATTCCCTGACATACCCCAGCTTCACCAGGATTTCCCCGAGCCTTCCCCCCTTCTCCCCTTGGACGCTCAGTCCCTCCTCCAGCTGCTGGGGATCTAAGGCCGAAATCTTGAGAAGGATTTCCCCCAGGGGTTTGTCCCTCAACTCCTGCGCCTCGTCTTCTGATAGCACAGGCCACGGTTCCCCACCATCCTCCGTACCCCCCGGCGGAGCAAACTCCCATTCCGAACTCACCGAGGGCGATTCCCACTCCTCTGCCTCGAGGGTTGGCTCCGGGTCATGGACAAATGGTACCTCGAACCGGCCTTCTTCGGCTGGCGTCGGGTCGGACCCGGAAGATTGCACCTCGAGCCCGCCTTCTTCGGCCGACCTCGGACCGGACCCGGACGATGGCACCTCGATCTCGTCTTCTTCGTCCGACCTCGGGCCGGGTTGGGAGGATCCCTCGATGAGCCGCTGAATCAGTTTCTTAACTCGCTTATTCGATCCCTTGGAAAAGGGAGGTCCTCCGGCTGTCTCACTCAATTTGCATAATCTCCCTAGCCAATTGATGGTAATCGTGGGCGCCTATCGAGCGGGGTTCATACTCCAAGATGGAGACTCCCCGTCGGACTGCCTCATTCAATCTCGTATTCTTCCTGATGATGGTGTTTAAAAGCAATCTGCCGAAAGCCGATTTTATTCTTTCCCTGACGATCCATGATTCCCGCAGGTGCCACTCGAAGAGGGTCAACAGGAGATAAACCTTGATGTCCAAGGAGAGGGTCTCCATCAGCGTTCCAACGGTCTCCATGATCTTCTCGATCCCATATAACGACAATATGGAGGATTGGACGGGAATTATGACCGCGTGGCTTGCCACCAAGGCGTTGATGGTGAGCAGCCCAATGGATGGGGGGCAGTCAATGATGATGTATTCATAGAGGTGTTTTATCGACTGGAGTTTTTCAGTGAGCTTGGTCGTTCGGTGGTCATCCGTCATCAATTCGGTTTCCAGACCCGCCAGATCTATATTGGCGGGGATGATGTCCAAATTTGGCTTGATGGGTACGATGGGATCCGTGAGGTTGCGGCTTCCGTCGAGAAGGGTATCGTAGATGGATTTTTCCAGGCTTTCGACGTCGATGCCCAACCCGAGGCCGCAGTGCCCCTGGGGATCCAGATCCATTAACAGTGTTCGCTTCTTATACGCGGCCAGGAAGGCGGAGAGGTTGATGGCGGTGATGGTTTTGCCCACCCCTCCCTTCAGATTACAGATGCTGAGAACCTTTCCCTTCTTTGTTCCCCTGGTCTCCTCGATCTGGTGCAGCCAATCCTTGAGAATTCGAATCCGGTCGTCTAGATCATGGGGTCTCTCTTGGATTTTTTCTCTCACCGTTGCGCTTCCCCTCAACGTCGTGCTGAGGCTAGGCCCCGGGCTCAAGGTGCTTCCCCCCGGGCGCTGTTTTTTCGAGATACTGATCTATATCAATGCCCCCCCCTTTGCCCTTTCGGATTCTGCTCTCCTCCTGGAACTCCTTGATCTCCGCCTTCTTTTCCTTGTAGAAGCCCTCCAGGTCTTGGGCGGTGCGGATAATATGAGGCGTCAAGACGATGAGGAGGTTGTTTTTGCGACCCGTATGTTTGGATACCTTGAAGAGATTTCCCATCAGGGGGATGTCTCCCAACCAGGGGACCTTTTGAACGGAATCATCAACGCTATTTTGGATGAGACCGCTGAGGACGATCGGCTGGTTGTCCTTCACGACCACGGTCGTCTTCGTCGACCTCTTGTTGGTTACCAGGTCTGTTGCACCCGCGATGGGCGTCTCCAGCACGTTGGAAATCTCCTGGTAGATTTCGAGCCTGACGAAATCCCCCTCGCTGATTTGGGGGGTGATCCGAAGGGTCAGCCCCACGTCTTTTCGTTCTATTTCCTCCACGGGAAATCCGCTGGCCGTTGCCGTGCTCCTCACCTTAAAGGGGACGTTTTGGGCGACGATGAGTTCCGCCTCCTGGTTATCCGTGGTGAGCAGGTGGGGGGTGGCCAGGATGTTAAAATCGGAATCGGTCTGAAGGGCACGGATCAGCCCCGCGATGTTAAGGAACTCCTTTCCCCCAAAGGTTATGGTTCCATCGGCCGCCCCGAGAATGAGCCCCGTCAAATCGAAGGGGTTGGTCCGGGCCTTATTGATATCCCCGAAGCTCGTTCCAGCGAAGGGCTTGTACGTGGCATCGCGGAAGCTCTTATCCCAGTCGACATTGCTCAGCTGCCATTCCACCCCCAGTTCCCTCACTTTATCCATGCTGACATCCATGATCAGCCCTTCCACGAAGACCTGCAACCGCCTGATGTCCAGCTTTTCAATGACCGCTTTCAGCACCTCATAGTCCTGGGGGGAGGCCGTGATGACGAGGGAATTGGTGGATTTATCCGGCGTGATAATCACCTCCCCCGCAAACTCCACTCCCTTTTTGGGTTCCTTGGTCGGTTTGGCCTTGGAGGTGATGTCCGTCAATACCTTAGCCATCTCCTCCGAATCGGCATTCCTCAAGTAGTAGACGTTGATCTTTCCCTTCCCCACCGGGGCGGGGACGTCGAGATCTCGTATCACCTTCTTGAGGGTGGCCGTATCATCCGCGTTTGCCACGAGCACTATGGAGTTGGTTCGCTCAACGGGGATGATCTTGATAACCCTTTTCCCGGCCGCAGGTGTGGTACCGGGACGAGGCCTTCGAACGGGGGTCACCTTTGGGGCCGCCGCCTTTTCCTCGAATATGGATTTCAACTCCGCCGCCAGGGTCTTTGCGTCGGCGTATTCGAGGAAGACCACCGATAGTTCCTCCTGAAACCCCTCGACATCGAGCTCTTCGATGATGGTCAGGATCTTCTTGATGTTAGAGGCCACATCGGTGAGGATGATATCATTGGTATACGCATATGATACGAGGCTGCTCTCCTTCGAAACCAAGGGCTTAATCACGGTGAGCACGCTGTCGGCATCTATGAACCTGAGGTGGATGATTCGAGTGATGATCCGATCCTCGCTCAGAAACGCACCTCGTTTCGAAGGGATTGTCTCGATTCCCTTCTCCTTTGCTTCTCTGGAGGGGATGATCTTGATCGCCTTACCGGCGGGAACCGTGGTATACCCCTCGACCTCCAGTATGGACTCGAACATCCTGTATGCCTCTTCGATGGTGATCTTCGTGGGGGCGATGACCGTCACCTTTCCCTTGACCTTGCTGTCCACCACGAAGTTCTTGCCGGTCAACTCGCTGATGAACTTGATGACGGCGCCTATATCGGCTTCATGGAAATCGATGGAGATTCGCTCTTCTCTCCTTTGGGCCCACGGTGACGGGATGGATATAAAAAGAACCAGGAGAAAGAGGATCATGAACCCCCATAACCCCGCTCTCAGCCAATGCCTATTCATGTATTGGCACTCCTTATTTCAAGGGTTATTTTTAAACGATATAACCACTACCGTACCTCATACCTGAAGGTCTTCTTGCTCCCTCCCCGAAGGACCTCCACGGTGATGAGCGGCTCGTTTCTGACCTGTTCGTATACTTCGAAGGCCTTATCGGGCGAGTCGATTTCTATTCCGTTGACCCGCTTTACGATATCACCGTCACGAAGGCCAGCCCGTTGAATGAGGCTCCCCCGCTTTATGGAAAGCAGCTTGAAGCCATCCGGTTCTCCATCCTTAAAATTGGGGACTACTCGGACCTGGGTGAGGAGCTCGTTCATATTCTCGAAGGCATCTTTCAGGTCTTCTTGGGGAATATGGTATCGATCCGCCGATAGCCTTTTGATCCCCGTGCCTGTCGGAATTAATCTCCCTGGGGGAGGCCTTTCGGCTTGCACTTCACTGCGCTTCTCCTCGGTCTTCTCATAAACCTCCAGGATCTCCTGCTTGCCGTTGCGCTCCAGGTAAACCTTGTTTCTCGATACGGCGATCAGCTTGGCCTCTCCCGAAATCATGTCACCCACATGGTAGAGATCTTGCTTTCTCGTTTTGAGGTCCTCGATGATGGCGACGGAATTACCCTTTTCCCGATATACGGTCCCCCTTAACCTCACCTGGAGGGATGTTTTCTCGAGGTCCCCTTCTTTGATTACCATCTTTTTCGATGTACCAACGGGCTTTTTGGCCTCCACCTTCTCCTTGGCTGAATGGAACAGATCCCGCTCATGGATGACCGCATAGTGGGACGGGTCTCTCATTTCCTGCTTGCTGGCCGGCTTGTTGGGTTTCCTTTGGGAGGTTTTTGGTGAAAGGTGAAGCTTTTGATGGATGATTCCATTGACGATATCGGCCCCGACGAAGGCGAGGGCGGCGCCGCACGCTATGTAGAAAATCCAAAAATATCGTCTAAACATTGTTCCCAAATGTCCTAAAAGAGTTGAAATATCTTATACTTATAGCCAAACGTATCAGAAAAAGGTACCCGTGTCAATACAATTCGCCCGCCGATTCCCTCTCAGCGCTTTCAGCATTCCCCCAGGAATTCATCAAGGCTCAGTATCCTCAGCAAGGGGTAGAGGGGGAAATCCCGGTAGGAATCCAAAGCGGCCCGATGCACTTCCTTCTTGTGGGCCGCGCAGCAGTCCTCGACGATAACGGAGCGAAAATCATGGCTCAAGGCATCCATGGCCGTCAGAAGGACGCACACATGGGTTGAGATCCCCGTCACAACGACGGTGTCCACCGTCAACGTTCGCAAGGTCTGGTCCAGATCTGTCTTGAAGAAGGCGCTAAAGCGCCGTTTTTCCAAAACCATTTCCGTCGCCAGCGGATTCAAATCGTCGATGACCTCAGCCCCTTTCGTCCCCCTAATGGAGTGGGGCTTCATCCTCCCTTGGAAGATGAAATCTCCCTCCAGGAAGCTGTCACAGGCAAAAATGATGGGCCATGCCCTCCTTCTCCCCTGGTCCAAGAGCCTGTTAATGTTGGGAATAATACTCAGGGCTTCCGATGTTATGGCGAAATGGGCCTCTTTCTTGAAGGTGTCCTTCAGCATATCGACTACGATAATTGCCGGGTTCATTTGCGCTCCTCATCCAGCCGGAAGGCCGTTCTTGCGTTTCTCGAGGTTATGCGAGCCATTTCATCAAAGGGGAGTCCCTTCACCTCGGCCAATTTCGAGGCGGTGATCTTCACATAGGCCGGTTCATTCCTTCTTCCGCGATAGGGCATGGGGGCCAAAAAGGGGCAGTCCGTCTCAACGAGCATTCGATCAAGGGGGATCCTCTTGACAACCTTCCTCAATCCCAAGCTGTTCCCATAGGTGATGGTTCCGGGGATGGATATGAACAAACCCAGGTCCATGCAGGACTTCGCCATATCATAATCTCCGGAGAAGCAGTGAAGTACTCCGCCGATCTCCTGGACCCCCTCTTCCCTCAGGATTGCCAGGACCTCCTTTTGAGCATCGCGGGCATGAACCACTATGGGAAGGTCCAGTTCCTTGGCCAGATGGATCTGTTGTCGAAATCTTGCCACCTGGGTTTCCCTTGGCGATAAGTCTCTGAAGAAATCGAGCCCGATCTCCCCGATGGCCTTTACCTTGGGATCACTTGAAAGGGCCCTGAGATCGGAGTAGGTCGTCTCGTTGAAATGCTTTGCATCATGAGGGTGGATTCCGATGATGGCGAACACCCGATCACTCCTCCTCGCAATCTCAATGGCCTTCCGGCAATCCCTCACATTCGTACCAACGGTGAATATGAGGTCGACCCCTCCGTCGATGGCCCTCTGGATCACCTCGTCCCGATCTCCATTGAATTGCGGCATTCCGAGATGGGCGTGTGAATCAACGAGCATTGTTTTGACCCCCAATTCGGGCGAGGTTAAACGGAAAGTTTGTCGGTAAGGAGATCGTCAGTCCCCTCCTCATATGCCCGAGCGCTCGAGTACACATATCCCGTTCTCGAAGGCGAGAGGCCCCTTTCGACGGGATGATCGTGAATGTGCTCCAGCCGCTGTTTCAGCGAGACATCGTCGTGGACGGTTGAATTGAAAAAGCTCTTTTGCCACACGGGTCCCTTCCAGTTGGCCATCATCTTCCACTTCCTCCCGAAAGCGCCTTTGATCTTCTGGATGATGGGCGAGATACTTATTTCGGGGGGTATTCTCGTCAAGAGATGAACATGATCCTCCATCACCACATAGCCCAAAAGCTTGAAGTTCAATTGGGGTTTATAGTACCGCAACGTATGGAGGAAAAAGGTGCAGGCATTTGGGTTCCTGAACAGGGGCTTTTTCCGGTATACGTTGAAGGTTATGTAGAGCGTCCTCTCCGAGTTCCGTGTTGAGAGCATCTTAGCCCCCCCTGGAGCGCTCTGTTAAATATCAAAATTCTCAAATGATATTAAATAGTTATGAATCTTACGAGCTAGCTTTCTTTCCATGCGTCACTTTAAAAGGGGAGATATCTCCCCTGCGGAAGCATTCTCCCCTTATCGGCTAGTGAAGGTGTTGGGCGTTGGTCACGACCATCCAAACGAGGGACAGCAAGAGGACAAAAAGCCAGAACCAACTCATGTTCCTTACCTCGGGGAATGGGTAGGTCTGTAACGATTTTTTCCGATTAGCGCAATCAGAGCTAAATACAAGCAAGAATCGTACCAATTGGAACAGGGCAAATTTTGCCCGAGGAAATAATAGGAGAACCTTCTTGATGCCACAAAAGTGAGAGCTCTAGCGGGAACCTTCGAATTTCAACAATTTCCGGCTCGGTATAAACCCCTTTCCAAAATGCCCTTTTCTTTGTCCATTTACCGTTGGATCCTCACTATGTAGTTGGGCTCCGCATATTCGATTTGCGGATTCTCGTTCAACGCATCCGCCATATCCTTGACCCTCCGCGTTGAGGGGATCTTGAACCGATAGACTCCCGTACTTCCGATCCGTTCCATGGGCGATAAGCCATACGCTTTGCAAATGCCGTCAATCTCTTCCCTTGTCACGCCGGCCTTAAATTTTACCAGCACTTCTCCCTCAATGAACTGAGGTTGTTTTCCCTTCTCCTGCTTTCCGCAGCCCTCGGACCTATGGGATATACCCTTTTGGGGACGGAAGGACGACGTTTTCCCTTCATTGGACATCTCTGCGGCGACATGTCCAAATAGGAAAGGGATAAGGATGGCAATGACTCCGTATTTGGGCATGGTCGGTAACCGTTTCGGCACCCTAAAGCCTCGAGAACACCGTTTCCCCTTCCGCCACGACCTTGTCCAAGGGGAATCGCTTTTGCTTCAATTTCAGTTCAATCTGATAGAATGTCCTCATGTCGGGATACGTTATGCCGTACCTTAATTCGATATATATCTTCGGGTCGCCTTTGCTCACGTAGATCCTGGATTTCTCCCCTTTTTCTTCGGCGTGCCAATCGTGTTCAAAAAGGTAATCCTCAAGGTGGCCAATGAATTCCCCTATCCCTTTCTCCTTCTCCAATACATCTTCCTCGTCCTTCTGTCCGCGCTTCAATTCGAGCAACCTGACGGCTCTGTACTCGTCGAGTAGTTCCGAGGTATCCATATATAGGGCCTCCCTTTTCGGCACTGAAGTTCGCTTCACCCCAGCTAGAATATTGGAATAATGGAATACTGGAATGATGGGTTGACAGGAAGAAAAAAGCAAATCTGTGTTTTCCGCTTTTTAATACGCACTATTCCACTATTCCAACATTCCATCATTCCATGTAGATAGCACAAATCGATCGTCATAAAAAAACCTGTGATTTCAATATATTGTATAAATTCCGAGAAGTTTGATTCGCGCTCAGAGCTCGTTTGCCGGCCTTCTATCCCGGGTTTGCGACCCCTACGGGGCACGCGTTAATACAGGCGTGGCAACCGTACTGCATTCCAACCTGGAGCGATTGATAGAAATTCCAGAAGTTGGGATCGAGAAAGGACTGCTTGATCTCATCCTTCGGTTGCTCGAGACTTTCGGTTAGATACTTGATGAGAGCGCTTAAACCGTGGGGGAGGATCTGACGGACACATCGTCCCGTATGGGTCTTTCCGGGTTCGGATAGGGCATCAACGGGGCAGGCAGCTACACATGCATCGCAGTCCCCGCAGAGATCATGCCTCGACGGCTTGTCGGGCTCCAGGTGGGCTGTGGTGACAACGGCTCCCAGCCTCACCCGGGGGCCCAGGTGTGGGGTTAAGAGGAGGTTATTTTTCCCCAGCACCCCAAGCCCCGCTGCCTGGGCGACATGGCGAAGGGACACTGCACCCACAAATCCCTTGGTCTCCAAGGTCATCTCGACCGGATTATATGAGGGGACTGTCGCGGCCCGATAGCCACTTTGCTCAAGGAAGCAGCCCAGCACGTAGCTGATCCGATCCAGTTCCTGGTAGAGGGCCAAATTTTGGGACGTTACGACCTGGTTGCTGGGACTTTCTATGGATCCCACAAGCATTCGTTTTGCAAAGACGACCACGGAGCGGGCCTCGGGGAGCACGCTGCGAGGGCCACGGCGATTGGAAGTGGTTTCCGCGCAATCCGCTGGAGCTATACCGACGAGATCCACTCCCTCTGCTTTGGCGATGGTCTTGACCTCCTCCGATTGAATGTCTGTCATTTCAAGTACTTCCTCCCATAATTATTGGCTGTCTGCCTCCCGCCTTTTTCTCAGTGCTGCGCAAAATAAAATACCATCACGAAATGCATCCTGTCAAACCATATGGGTGTTGAATTCTCCTTATGCTGGTCTTTTTTTCGAGATAACGGTATTATACCGCGGTAGGAGTTTTGCCTCTGTGAGTCTCCTCAGTCGATGGCATTTCTCCCCCGATCATTTCGCTCCAATCTGGTAAAACCTCAGGCGAGTTCTTATCCCAATCTTGGGAGGTGTGAGATGCAAAAACGGAGAAAGCTCGGGAGGGGAGTA
>Ga0209636_10003700_pt1 | contig 15617 bp, 17 predicted proteins | sample DeeMarSWOR152_54_FD_187464 | JGI IMG/M metagenome (GOLD analysis project Ga0209636, IMG submission 187464) | Marine sediment microbial communities from White Oak River estuary, North Carolina - WOR-1-52-54 (SPAdes) (version 2) | ecosystem: Environmental > Aquatic > Marine > Intertidal zone >...
AACCTTTGTCCTGTAGTGTTGAGGCAATGTCTGGGTCAGCTTCTACAGTCGACTCTTAATGTTAGCCACAATACTTTCATCTTCAACAATCAATATCTCTGTCATTACGTCACCTCTTTAAAGGTGACTGTAAATGCAGTCCCATTACTCCTATCCAAGGTAATTTCACCATCTAACTGGTATTCTGCTAACGTGGTAACCAAATCTAATCCTAATGATTCTGTGGTCTTTAAATCTATGTCGTCTGGTATGCCCACACCATTATCGCAGACCACTAACTCAATCATGTCATTGATTGAGCGAAGACGTATTGTAATCTCTCCCTTTCTTCTGTCAGGAAAGGCGTGCTTCAAAGAATTTGAGACCAATTCGTTAATGATCAGCCCGCACGGTATGGCAGTGTCAATTCCTAAAGAAACATCCTCCACCTCTATCACCAGCGAAACTTTATCTGCTGTAACCTCATACGATCGAACCAGTCCATTGACCAGACTGATTATGTATTCTTTGAAATCTATTTCTGCCAGGTTTTCAGACTGGTACAACTTCTCGTGAATTAAAGCCATGGATTGTATACGGTTCTGGCTCTCTCCAAACATCTTTTTGTACTGGCCATCCTTAACATATTCTGACTGTAGGTTTAGCAAACTGGAGACCACCTGCAAATTGTTTTTTACACGGTGATGGATCTCCCGTAATAATACTTCTTTCTCATGTAACGATTGTTTGATCTTTTCTTCTGCTCGCTTTCGCTCAGTAATGTCTACCATTACACCTGTAATATGAGTAACCTGTCCATTTTCATCACGCTTTGTTGCCTTGGAAATACTATGGATATATAACCACCTTCCTGATTTATGCTTCATTTGGACTTCAACATCAAATTTTGATGTACGACCTTCAATGAAATCCGCATATGCTTTCTCCAATCCCGCACAATCATCGGGATGAACTTGCTCCAATGCCCACTGCAAGCGTTCTTCACTGGGTGGGAGTTCTTCTAATTTGTATCCGAGTATCTCTGCACAGCGTGGGCTGTGGTAGCATTCAGCCCCTGGTGGTACAGCGTGGTCATAAATTCCTGCCCTGCTTGCTTCTATAGCCATAGCAAGACGGTTCTCGCTAGTGCGCAAATCCTCCTCTGCCAACTTGCGCTCAGTGATATCCACAATCTTTCCAACAAAAGACTCAATAATGCCCTCTGGGCTGTAGCTGGGATAGATACTTTCCCTCACCCAGAGAATAATGCCGTTCTTGTGTTTCACACGGTATTCTATTCCATAGGGCTCTTGCATACGCTCATTCAAGCACTTGACAAGAAAGTTGTATCTCTTTGCGATAACCTGTTCTCTATCGTCTTCGTGATAGAATGGCACGTGAACATAGTCGTTCATGATGTCCATGAACTCTTCCTGGGTGTAGCCAAGAATCGTCTCCGTCTGCGAGCTTATAAACGTGAACTTCTTCGTGTGTACATTTATTCTGTAGATGATCTCACCAATGTTTTCGAGGATAGTTCGTATCTCAGACTCTTCTGGACACTTCGGGGAAGACTCTAGCAGCTTCACCCGACTGGTGGGAGATGCAGAAGCCAGTGCCTCCTCCAGCAGGCGCTTCAGGTTAGCAGTGTCTGCTGAATGAACTTCGTGCTCCAAGCCCACGGCATCTGCAAAATTTTCGACAAGATTGATGTCAAGCTGATCATTTTCAAATTTCAAGTATACAAGCTTTCTGTGAGTTTCCCCAATCAGCATTCTACCATTGTTAGTACCTGCCCCGAATCCGGCAAGAAGTTCTTTCCTATATTTGGTGAAGAACGGTTTGTTGAGCATCCAATAGCATTTTCTGTGGTACTCAGCGTATTTCTCAGGACCAAGGAACATTTCATAGCAGTTACTACCTCTCAGCCGGACAACGCGGTCACCGTATTCTGTAAGCAGTGCCACCATCTGTGGGTGACAGATTCCATAGGCCAAGAGAGTCACGTTATTCTCGACTATGGATTTGTCAAGGTAGAATCTTATCAGATCGATCTTCAGGGAGAACGTGCAGGGAGGAATCAATGGGTAGATTTTGAAAGAGCCCTTTAAGGATGCCACACACTCCCTGATTTGTTCGTGCATGGAGGCACAAGCTATTATTCCTACACTGATTTCGTTCATCCTTGTCACTCCTCCGTCAAATTCTTGAGCGATAGAGCCAATTCGGTCAAATCTCGCGGAAAGATACAGTTTGAAAATCCCTGTTTCAGACTCTCGTCATACACAAACGGAATGCCTCCAATAAAGATTCTCAGATTCTTATCGTGTAGATGTGGAACGAGATGCTTCAAGAGCGCCATATGTAAGAACTGCGATATAGTAAAAACAGCGGCCAGTGGTCTCTTCTTCTCGATAAATTCTTTCAAATGCTGGTCTGTCTTGTCCAGTGAAAACAACACAACAGCGAAGGATAAGGTTTTGAGATACGAGTAAAGAAGCGAGGCGCTTGGAGGCAGGTATGGAGAGAAGTAGCAAATCGGAATCGGTATTCGATTCTTGAAGTTGATGTGGATATGAGGTTGATTCACGTACATATGTACGAACTTTAATAATCCGTACATAGCTGCTGGAGTGAGCTCATTTGCCTCCCATGCTGCGACGATGCGATGGAGAAAGACATGGGTCTCGTCAATCGAGAACCTGCTGGAACCTTCTATCAGCTCTTCCATTGAGACGTATTCCGAGTTGATTATCCTTTCCATAAGGTCACTTAATCTATTCTCAGACATCTCTCAGCACCTCATCTTCTGCCAGATTGAACTCGATTTCTAATGGTCCCGATTCAGCAATTCGTTAACCTATCTCTGTTAACTCATCTATGAGCTCCTTTTCTGTCTTATTCTCATCTTTCGTTCTGTGTATTCCACAAAGGGGTTAGGTTTTCCTTTCAGGTGCAAGGTTCAGGCTTCTTTCTACGAGATTTATCTGTCCTATAATAATCTACGATTGGCACTATTTATATTTTCCTTTTGAGCATTGAGGTGGCTGATATATTCATCCAAATGGGTGCCCTCCCAATTGCTCCCTCTGTTGTATCCATGTTGTTGTTGCACTATTGGTGCTAACCATTTTCCCATTCATATTAGTGATAGTAGCTCCACCAATACAAAGAGCATGAAAGATTTTGCTCTGTCCAGAAATGGGAGATATATTACTGTAGCATATGAAAATGGACCACTATGTGAAGAAGGATCTCGTTTTCATATTCCAAGAAGTGCTAGAATTTTCTCCAGAAACTATGCAAAGAATTTGAGAACGAGCTGTCTTTCAGCTTTCTATGTTGACTATTTTTCCGTCATGCAATTTTACGACCTTACTTGCATGCTTCATGATTGCAGGATCATGTGTGGAGAAGACAAAGGTCGTCCCCTCTCTGTTTAGGTTTTTCATCAACTGTATGACCTTGCCACCCATTTCTGAATCCAAATCCCCAGTGGGTTCATCCGCCAGAACAATATCAGGGTTACCTGCAAGTGCCCGTGCAGTTGCCACTCTCTGTTGTTCACCACCAGATAATTCAAAAGGTTTCCGTTCCATTTTCTCTTTGAGGCCAACTTTTTCTAAAGCAGATATGACTCTCTTTCTGCGTTCAGTCTTGTCCAGTTTTTTGAGTAACAAGGGAAATTCCACATTTTCAAAGGCTGTTAAAACAGGTATTAAGTTAAAGTGTTGAAAGACAAACCCGACCTTTTCACTTCGTATCTCTGCCAGTCTATTCCTGGTTAACAAGGAGATGTCCTCCCCTTCAAATAAGACTGTTCCACTGGTAGGGTTATCCAGACAGCCCATGAGATTCAACAACGTGGTCTTACCAGAACCTGAAGGACCTACAATAGCTATGAAATCTCCGCGGGTTATTTCTAAGGTCACTCCTCGAAGTGCTCTCACCGTGGTTTTCCCCAGCGAATAGTTCTTGGTCACATTCTGTAACTTGACAATTTCAGACATGTCTCAACGCCTCTACCGGTTCTAATTGTGATGCTCTGTACGCAGGGTATAATGCTGCCAATAGAGTAACAGTAACAGCAAAAAAGAATGGGAACACCACATCCAATGCAGATAACCTCGGATAAATGTGGGATTCCATGAATTCTACCACGTCAGCTCCAGCAAAAGTCATGCCAACTTGGGAAAGGTAATAGGTTATTCCTAATCCTAGAATGCAGCCAATCACTGCTCCAATTACACCTATTATCAATCCTTCCAGCATGAATAACACGAGGATGCTCTGCGATTTATACCCGAATGCAGCCATGACCCCCACTTCTTTGATCCTCTCGTAAACGGCCATCAACATGGTGTTGAGGATGCCAATAGCTGCTACAATGACCACGATAGACATAAAGAGGAAGGACATACTTTTCTCCATTTCGGCAAACTGTGCAAGTTCTGGTGCCAATTCTTCCCAGTGTAAAACTTCATAGGTGTAACCTTTGTTCTGTAGTGTTGAGGCAATGTCTGCAGTTACATCCTCTACTTTTTCTGGATTATCAATCATGACAACAATTTCTGTTATGCCATCCATTTTGAGCATGTCTTGAGCTTTTCTAAGAGGGAGAAATACCATGGTACTATCGTATGATGAAAATTGTGTGCTAAACAGTGCTTTAACTGTTAACGACATGGAAACGGGTGTACCATCAGAGGCTATACAACTGAGCAAGACTTTATCATGTAATTGAATGGTGAGCCTGTCGGCAAGTGGTTCACCGATTATGATAACATTTTCATCTTCTCTTGTGAAGTATTCACCCTGTATTATTCGTTTTTTTAGATCTCTCACCTTTAAATCCTGTTCTGTAATACCATTTATGATGACACGGGTTGTCTCCTCTTTGATGTGCAGCATTCCTCCTGCGCGAATTCGGGGACTCACTGCGTTGACTCCTTGTACACCATCTGTAAGGTCTAGTACTTCTGTGTAATTTGTGATACCAATGTTCGTGGGTATTAAATCGGACTTCTCGCGGTACCCGAGGGCGTAGACTTTGATGTGTCCTGTCTCCAATTCAACACTGTTGGTGATAGTCCGATCAAGCAGTCCTGTTATTAACCCATTGGTAAAGATCATCATGGTAACGCCCACCACAATGGCTGATGCTGTAATAATGGTTCTTCTTTTGTTTCTTTGGATATTCCTCCATGCTAAATTAAAAAAATGTGCCATAGTAACACCATCCTTTAGGGTTCATGCAGTACTGTAGAGTGTTCTGAACTAAGTAATTTGTGCCATTCATGTAGGGTAGTTTAAAAACTGGTCGAGAGTCGAGGGTGTCATGTCTTTGGAGATCAATGTGTTACACGTGTAACATTTCAGGTAAATTGTCATTTCATCTATAGATCAACTATAAAAGAACAATTCATGAATTCATGGAGGTTTCATCCCCTGAAGGGTTGACAGCCTCCTAGAGTCTACCTTCAGGAAAATAACCGTTCCCGTATCATGTTTACCAGATCTTTTTTGTGGACCCTCATCTGTTAACTTCAGTTCTTCGGTGACTAACTCTTTTTGCTGTAATCTTCCCATTAACGTGGTAACGGTGGTATTTTCTACCAGGGTTTCAAGTTCCCCTTTTGTGCATTGTGGATAGTCATTAATGTACTCTAAAACTTCTGGTGTTCCATAGTTCCCCAGTAAATCGAGTACCTCCTCAATTCCAGGAGTAAACCTATCTTTCATGCCATCACCTCGTTTAAACTCATGCTCCCTCAGTTTTTCTCCAGGGTGCATCTCTAAAATATCAAATGCAGTACACGCACCTGTAGTATCAAACACCACTTTGATCACAGCCATCAATGAATGAGGCACCTCCAAAGGGAAGACTATGGTAAGACTATGACTATGGTTTCCACATCTGGCAATAAATCACTCATTTTCCTCCCACATACAGGACAGGGAATGCTCATTTTTTGGTGTTCTGGTGTATGTGTACTAGTGTCATCATTTTCCATTTTGTCTGCCATGGTACTACCTTCTCAAGCTAAGTAAATCCATATCCGATCAGTCTCTCATCTTTTTCTTTCAACTTCTGGTACTCTTTCCACTGAACATCAGTCACAATATAGATCTCTCTTTTGTTGTAGGTGGGCTTGATCAGCTTTATTAACCCTTTGTCCACGTACTCTTTTATGATGTGTTCTTTGATTTTCTCCAGATGCTTTACTTCCCCTCTTAAAACACATGCAAAGTTGAACAGTTCTGATAAATACCCTTTTCGGTCTATTTCAGATTTTTGTATTCTCTCCACATCCATTTTATCTATCGTCATGATTCCACCTCCTGATCGTCTTTATTTATCCATCTTCCGCTTCCATCAATTTTTCTTCTTTTATAGAATCTTCAGTATCACAAGGACGTATCTCCAGAATGTCAAACACGGTACACTCACCAGTGCCATTAAATTCAGCAGAAATCACAGCAACCACTGTATGCAGTTCTTCCATACCAATGTCTTCTTCTTCATCGTAACAATGGGAAAATTCATGCTTAAGAACTGCTTTCGAAGTTATAATACGGGTGTACTCAACAAAGTATACCCCATGTGTAATGACACTTTCTATATCAGGTAAGTGTGGTTCACTTATTGATTTTCCGCATACTGGACATGCAAATCTCACAGGGTCTTTTCTACACTCTACCAGCGTCTCATTTTGCCGGGTACCTAAGCTCGCCTTTCGGATTTCTAACATCATTGCAACCTCCTTTTTTGTTACCAGCTCGATTGGTAATGAAACCTCTGAGTGAGGAGCCAGATGAGATTCAGCTCCTCCATTAGAGAGGTGAAAGATCTGAATCGAATAGTTTCAGTCTTTCAGAGGCACCTATACAAGTGCATGTCTTACTTCTGAAAAAGACAATAGAGCTTATACAAAGTATTTTTATATGATTTTTGTATAGTTTGTTATTGCATATCTTCTAAAACGAATTACCTTATTTTTTTTGAGTATAATTTTCATAAATTTATCTCTTTTGGCTTCATTTCAGGAAATTCATTTTTTTCAGGAAGTAGCTAAGGCGCTAATACTCCTGTTGATAGTTGGGGTTCTTATGGTGGGAACCTTTTCTGTCATTGAGGAAGCATCTCAGGAAGGCCCCTATCAAGATGTGAATTTCTCAGATGGTGAAGATCTTGAAGCTCCAAGGTGTCAAGATCCAATCCCCACTGGTGAAGGTGGTCCTGGTGGAGGAGGTCCTCCTGCTCCAGGCTAGAAGTTCTTCGTCCAGTAGTATGCAGATATGGAATGTGCTTCACTCCTAAGAATTCCCCTCTCTAAAAGATCATCAACCAAAAGAGGAATATGCAGTTGACGAATATCAGACATTTTGATACTGGCACTTCTCACGAGTCTCCTATCTGCCTGTGCATACAGAAATAACTTATCTGAAACCTTGAAAAAGAAGGGAGATGTTGGTAGCTCTGAAAATAATTCAATAACAAAATCTTCGTAGTCAGTTTCAAACATATAAAGGTAAGAATCATAATTTGGGAACCCTTCAGGAAAATACCTCGTAAAAACAGTGCAGTGCTTAGGTAGCTCTTCTAGGAACTTGTAGATTTTGTACCCGGAAATAAGATATTTTCTCATTATTGGAGTGAGCTTCTTTCTCAGATTAAATTTGAATTCTCTGAATAATAGCTCGTATTCTGCATCCCACGGTATTGTTTCCTCCCAACAAGTTTTAATTATTCCTTTCGGTTCATAATCTGCAGGATCGAAATTTTCAACCCTTTTTCTGCATGACCTGTACAGCAGTGTCCCAGGAATGGTTTGGAGCAAAAGCCACGTAATAGTCAGAACGGCGTCCTTCGATAATGACATCACCTTCAACATCAATTTCCTCTTTTGAGATTATCCAAAAATTGGCAAATCCTTCCATTACTGCATGATATGTTATATTTGTGTTTTCGCCGTATTGCTTATATTGTTTCAGTGGTTCTCATAATTAGCAAGGTATACGTATTCTTTTAGGTTTGCATAGGAGCGCTTTCTGATCTGAGGTATCATAACATATTCCTGCTCGAATGCTTTTTCCACGAGCTTGCTTGCCGAGTTGCGATTTACCCCTAATATAGTTGAAAGATCTTTCATCTGAATTCGAGGATCTTCATCCAATGATTCGTAGATAATCCTATACTGTTTCTTAAGATACTCAAGACGAGTGGACACTGCTTTCACCTTCCTTCTTCAGAAAGAGATGCATTTTTCATCACCTCTTCAGTATGGATCTCATATAACAGTTCATAAATAACACGATATTGCTTTCTTTTTTCCTCGACTGCAGATCTCATTTCTTCCACCTCCTGTATTATCTGCACTTTCTACTACTGTTTACTTAAAAACTTTTCGCTGTTACAGTGAAATAAAAGTTGAAAATTGGTATCTGGATGTAATATCGATTGGTTCTGGAAGTTGTCTAATAGTCCGTGGCTGTCCTAGATTTGTTACACGTGTAACAATTTTTTCTATTTTCTCATTTCTTATTTGGAAAATATGATATATATGAATAATCATGAAGAATAATTCCCTGAAAGATACCTGAACTTCACTTCAGGAAAATAACCGTTCCCGTATCATGTTCACCAGATCTTTTTTGTGGACCCTCATCTGCTCCATAGTATCTCTGTCCCGCAACGTGACTGTATTGTCCTCTAGGGTGTCATAATCCACAGTAACACAAAAGGGAGTGCCAATTTCATCCTGTCTCCTGTATCTCTTCCCAATGGAACCCTTATCATCAAAAAAAGCATCAAATTCCTTTTTTAGATCCAGGCAAATCTCATAAGAGAACTCTGTTAATCCATCCTTCTTTACCAGCGGGAAAACTGCCACCGTGTAAGGAGCCACCACTCCTGGAAATTTAAACACGGTGCGCTCTTTCTCCTCTGTGTATGCTAAATCCATCAGCATCAGCAAATTGCGGTCCACCCCAAAGCTTAGCTCCAGAACGTGAGGCACAAATTTTTTGCCTTGGACATTGATTTCCATTTTCCTTTTTGAACCCTTTTGGTGCCCTGAAAGATCATGGTCTGTCCTGTAGTGTATGCCGCCTGCCTCTTTAAATCCGTTCAAGCTCTCAGTGTATATTTCCATGTCCCAGTGGATCTTATTGTAAAAGGCTTTCTCCTCTTCTGAGAGTTCACGGAATCTAAAAAGTTCTTTTGGGACTTTTAAAATCTTTAAATAGAAATCCTGGACTTTTGCCATGTAGTACCCGTAGAACTTGGGAACATCCACGTCTTTTAAGGGGATCTCTCTGACTTTTCCCTGTTCTCTATCTGTTACTGAGTACACCCGTATGATCTGATCTTCTACTGCGCTGTAACAGGGGTGTGCATCCAGGTCATCTGGGTCAAAAAAGATTTGAAGCTCTGCCTGGTTTAATTCTCTCAATCGGTAAAACCCCTGCCTGGGCGATATTTCATTGCGGTATGCCCTTCCAATAATGGCCAGTCCCAATGGCATCTGGTTCCGCATCACCTCATACATCCTTTTAAAGGATACGTAGCACCCCTGGGCGGTCTCCGGTCGTAAATACGCTTTTTCGCTCCCTTCTGCAGCTCCCAAGGTTAGTTCAAACATCATGTTGAACCAGCGCACCTCGGAAAGGGAACCACGGCATTTGGGACAGGTAATATCATTCTCGTTCAAAGCTTTGCTCATCTCTTCTGCAGTTAACCCTTCAGCTTCCACTTCATTCTCTTCTAACAGTAAATCTGCCTTCCACCTCACGTGACAGGACATGCACTCCGTCAAGGGATCATTAAATGATTTCAAATGTCCTGAACCTTCAAATACAGCCTCTGGCATAATCGTGCATGTGTCAATCTCCACAAAGTTCTGATCTAACCCCAAAAAGTATGTCCTCCATGTATTTTCGAATTTTCGTTTCAACAGAACTCCCAAATGTCCAAAATCATAAAACCCAGCAGATCCGCCGTAAATTTCAGAAGAAGGATAAAAAAACCCTCGGCGCAAGGCCACATCCATCAAACTCATAATTTCACCAATACTCTCAACAGATCGTAATCTCTCACAATCCCGATCAAGTTCCCCTGGGCATCAATAACAGGCAGCTGCTCAATGTTGTGCTTCTTCATCTTTCTCGCACACTCCGTAACTGTGGTTCCGCCAGTAATGGTAATCACCTCAGGAGTCATCACGTCCTTCACTGCCTTGTCTGGAAGTTTCAACCGTTCTGTCCCAATGTATAGAGTGCTCTTGGTTTCCCACACCCATTCCTCACCTTCAGATTCCTGCTGGATATCTGTCTTCTGGATCACGTTAATGATTTCAGATTCCTTCACAAAGTCTGCAGTATCCACAATGCCCACCACTTCACCCTGGTCGTTCAATACTACTGCTGCCAACGATTTGGAATACCGCATTATTCGAGCCACCAACGGAATGGGAGTTTCCTGCCACACTGCAAGGATGCGAGTTTTCATGTATTTTTCACATTTTTCTTTTATCTGCATCCTCGAAATCCCCTTTATTACCAAATCCTTCAACGTGAGAAGGCCCACCAATGTGTCACCTTCTACCGCACTGACCTGCTTGGCATCCTGTTCATACATCAATCGAGCTGCTTCCTTGACATCTGCTTTTGGGGAAACAGTTATTACATTTCGATTCATGATCAGAGCCAGCTGATCCTCGTCTGGATGCTGGATAAGATCCTCTAGTGAAACGAATCCCACGATTTTTTTCGTCCCTTCCTTTAAGACAGGGAGCCCTGAAAGGTTGTGCTTTCTCATCACCTCTAGGGCTGTTTTCCGCTTTCCAGGGACAGTTATCGTGACAACATCAGTAGTCATGACTTCTTCTGTTAACATGTGGTCTCATCCCCTCTTCGTGGAGTTGAATTGAAGGATTTTCTTTCTGTTGGTTAGACTACCTTCTCCTATTTAAAGTTTTCTGATGATTCATGAATATGTCTCTAATTTCCTCGTTTCTGCCACATTTTCAGTTCACTTCTGATCAAACTTCAAATACCTAAAGTCACAGAATGATCAATGAACTGTACAAATGCAGGGGAATAAAGACTGCTCTTTATAAGTGATCCTCATTAACTGCAAAATGAGACAGGTTGACATGTTCTCACCCTCTTTACATATAACCACATTATAAAGTTATAAAATGGTTAAAAAGGTATTGTTACACGTGTAACAATAAAGACAACCACTAAATTGCCTATTTTGTAACCTCTTTAAAGGCGTTAGAACACAAGAAAGTTTCAATGCAGTACCAAACCCTTTTTTCTAGAAAAGAGAAAGAATGAAAATTATTGAACAATAAAACTGTTGGTCCATTCAGGAAGATCTGGTTTCTCCATGGCTTGCCACTGTTCGTCAGTGAGTCTGTCACTCATGGGCTGCAGAAACTCGTAGTACGAGAAGACACCACCTTCTGCAATATAAATACGCCCTTCCACCTTGACCACCACGTACATGGCGAAAACGTTGCCCACCCCCTCTTCTAACACCATGCTTGTGTTCACATCGGTGTGCACATCAGCTATAATAGCCACATTCTCATCTACTTCTGATTCTACAGCAGTCTCAAAAGTGACTAACGATTCCAGTGTGTGACCAATGTTCCAGATCACCCTGTATTCATCTTCAGTAAGTTCTTCTCCAGACAACTCTTTTTCAGACATTATTTTCAACTGGAGCAGCAGCTGTTCCAGCGTTTCCAGTTTTTGGCTGTACTCAGTTAGTAAAAGGTTACGCTCCTGTAGTCCTTCCCGCATCATTCGAGCCAGAGAAGCTAATCGCGCATACACGTACGGATTGGGCTCCACATACCCCTTAGTCAATTCAGGCTGTGAAGGCATGGCAGTGGCAAAGGTGTAGCTCTGTTTGGCGTACAAGATAGTATCATGTCGTAGCTCGGTCCAGCTCCCCAAAGCTGTGTTTAACTCCTTGTCTGCCCAGGCATCTGTTTGCATGAACAAAGGATATTCAATCCCCTTTTCCTGCAACAAAGGCATTAAACAGTACAGCCAGGTCCAATACAGATTCTGAGTCCACACCAGTTGATCCAGATCTGAAAATTCCTTTCTGAGAGCATCCATCTGGGATTCATAGTTGTAATACTGCTTTTCTGGTTCCAAGTGGTGTAAAGCCCTCTCAGAGCCCAAAACTGCCATGACGTCTAACCCCTTCGGGAACAGCCGAGGATTTGCTGCTGTACCCACCTTGTTGTAGACCAATTGCTGGAACATGTACGAGTCAGGGATGAATCGCTGTCCCATGAAGCGGAATCCTTTGGTTTCTTCTGCCAGATCTTCAGTATCCCACACCCATAACGAGTTTATTCTGGGATCTCTGTACTCTTTTGCCATTAAAATGAACTGGGTTAACTTTTCAGGGTCTTCTAAATCAGAAACAGTAAATTCCTCTCCGTACACCTCTTTGGCAATAGCATCGTACTCAAAGATGTTCAAATCATCAGATTTTCCCACGAAAAATACGGTAGGTTCATAAATTCTGTCCCATAGATTTACTGTATCTGTATCTGTTATTGCTTTTACAATGTACAAGGCCTGTTTGGTTTCTTCTTCCGATTTCAGCCTGAACATGATCCTCCCGTACCACATCATAGCTTTGAAGTACTTTTCAAGAGTTTTTGATCTGGTGTAGTGACCCCTGGGTACATACTGGGAGTAATCCTCATCATATCCAAATATGGGGGAGGATGAGAATCCTCGGTGTGCCTCAATCAAGGATAACTCCTGGTGGACCATATCCTGAACGTCTGGTGGAACGACAAAAGTTTCATCCAGCAATTTTCCTGCCACACAAAAGTAGGCCGTGTCCTTTAAAGCAGCACTGCCACCGGTCTCACGATAGTACTCCCAGGTGGTATCTCTCATGGTCTGGGTTAACACCAAAAGATCATCAAAAAAGTGCTCAGTCTCCAGTATCCTTAGCGTGTAATCATACAGGATGTGGTATGTGTGTAATACAGAGTCAGTGGTAACAAAAATGGGCGTATTGCTGTCCTTACAATCTTTGTACACCTCGTAAAACTGGTCGTACCATGCAGGGACCACCACGAACCCATTGGTGTTAAGTGCATTGACCTGCTCTGGAGTCAGTGGAAAATTCTCTACATTATCAGGAGTAAAGGGGTAGGGTTCTCCAGCTCCTGTAATATCCACTGAAATCGGAGTATAGGGGGCAAACTGATAAAAGACTTCAATTGTCATGCTAGGTTCCTCTCTTTTAGGTTCTTTTGTTTCTTTCACTTCTTCCATGTCAACTCCCTGGTTCATGCATCCTGCCGACAGAATGCATATCACGCAGAGCGTAATAATCTTCTTCATACTCTATACTGCGTGACCATATATAAAGGTTTTTCGGTATGCTTCAGGATATTTTGAAATGATCACCCATACAATAAAGGTATAAAGAACAGTAAAAAAAATAAAAGCAAAAAACCAAAAAAATAGTAAAAAAAGATAAAAAAAGAATAAAAATAACAAAAAAATTACTAGGGATTATCTAATTATTCTATTTTATCACCAAAGGAGAGAATCTTTAATTTGACAGGCTTTTTAGTGATATTGCCGATTTTTATTCCCACCAGGCAGCCAATACCTCTCTCTGCCGCCACATCCACCAGTCTTTGGGTAACCACACCATCGAAAACCACAGTCTTCACATCATCAGTCAGCGAGATTGCATCCACTAAATCTCTCACTGATACCTTGATCTTCAGGTTATCTTTCCCATCGAGGAGATACGCATCTAAGGTACCGGGCAGTTTCTGGATGTAGTCATCCAGCCTCTCCAGATCCTTCTTCTTGGGTTTGGAAGCTTCTTCGCTTTCTTCTTTTAACTGCTTTTCAAACAGCTCATTCATGGCCTGTTCTATGGGAATCTTGTTGCGCAAAGCTTTAATAGTCTCTTTTTTGGTTAAGTCCTCCACTTCCTTCCCCGAGGGTGCTTTGGCCACGTAATCCACTTCTGCTACCTGCATCAGCTCCTTCAAAATGAGTTCGCCGCCTCTGTCTCCATCCACGAACGCGGTCACTGTCTTCTCCTTGGATAAATCTATAATCGACTTAGGGATGCTGGTGCCTTCCACTGCTACCGCATTGCGAATCCCGTACCTCAACATGTTCAGCACGTCTGCCCGCCCTTCAACCACAATAATAGCATCTGAATCGTTAATATTGGGGCCTGCAGGCAGGTTTTCCTTTCCATACTTGCTAATCTCTTTAATACGGATAGCTTCTTTTACTTCTTCAGTGATTTCCTGAGATTCAGGGAGCACATCAGCAAACATGGAGCGAACCAATTCCTTTGCTCTGTCAACAACGTAGTTCCTCTTTAACGTTCTCACGTCTTCAATTTTCGTAACAGTGATCTTGGCCTCACAGGGGCCTACTCTGTCAATAGTCTCTAACGAGGCGCCCAAGACTGCAGTCTCAATCTTGTCCAAACTGGACGGTATAGTAATTGCACCTCGAGAACGGCCATTTCTGGAATTAACAGTCACACTGATCCTTCCGATTCTGCCTGTTCTCTGCAGTTCTCGCAGATCCAGGTCATCTCCCAGCAACCCTTCAGTCTGACCAAAAATAGCGCCCACCACGTCGGGCCGTTCCACCACACCGCTGGCATCAATCTGAGCATAGATGAGATATTTTGTCGTACCAATATCAGTCCTCGCCCGGGCACCCCCTGCCTTCTTTCTGATAATCTCTCCAATGACAGTTTTCTCTCTCTTCATTTGTATCACCATAAGTAAGCCAGAACCAGTCTTTCTGCATGGATGAGTGATGAGTATGAGTCAGTGTCTTCTGGCTTTTCTCTTTGTTAAAACAAGCAGTTCAGCTATATAAACTTTTGCTCCCTTAAGACATGTGCAGAACACTGGTTCCATTGTTGCAGGTGGAGCATCTGAGGGTAAGGTATGTGGTCTCAAAAGAGAGGTTCCAAAGTTCATTTCAGAAGAATATGCAGCAAGGAGTGAACCTTTCAGTTGGAATTAACTATTGTACACAGTTCTAATTACCTGTTCTGAACGTCACTTACTTCCTTCATCGATTTCCTTAAAGAAAATCCTCGCCTGAATATTCAACAGGGGGAGCGAAACAGTGCGATCACCTTCTATTCCCAGCACCATACTCTCGTGATAAAAGAAGAAGAAGTTCCTGTCACCTGACATGGATATCTTCTGTACTGTACCGTGTTTCTCCGTTAAAGCTTCAGTAATCAGGGAGAGATCTCTCAGGAGGGTCCCTATATCTTTCTGGAACGTGCTCTGGACGATGCGGTTATCAGCCATTAAGAAAACACCTTGGACACCACGCATAGATAAGAACCGTTCCACATCAGGCATGCATCTGCATAACCCCACGAAGATATAAACCTTTCTCCAGAGTAACCTGTCAGTGGGTATTGTCCCACTTTGTTACACGTGTAACAATTTATACCTTTTTTAATTTACCTGAACTTACCCCTATTTTCATGACTACAAATTCAGTGCTTTGTAGATTTCTTCCTGTTCTTTGGTCAGGGAAACTGTTTTTGTTATGCTTGCTGAAGCTTTTTTATCGGTGAG